>ERZ824600.645-NODE-645-length-50908-cov-40.881757_pt1 | contig 50908 bp, 46 predicted proteins | sample MGYA00519933_ERZ824600 | MGnify/ENA primary metagenome ERZ824600 (study PRJEB31778, sample SAMEA3449178) | human gut metagenome | biome: human gut; feature: human-associated habitat; material: faeces | place: United Kingdom | collected 2010/2012 ...
CAAAGTTAGAACTTATACAGACAGGATTCAATACGCTATCGCGGACGGTTGTACAGCTTTATATGGTATCTTTCAACGTCACAGATTGCGACCTTAAATATTAGCGAGAATATAGTCCGGGGAAATTTCCAGTTTCGAGAATGCAAAAAGTTTCTTGCCGAGGTCTTTTATGGATGCTCCGATATGGTAAAGTGTATTGTCTATAATCAGAAATCGGTCATGAATACGCTCTGCGGTTTTTACTTCGACAGGTGCGTACTGGCGGTTATGCCTGTTGACGCTTTGACGGAATGTGCGGCTTATCTCGCCGGTGTATATAAGTGCCGACACACCTGCGTTTCGGTTTTCGAGTTGAACCAACACGGATTCATCAACGTAGTTATCAATCAGAATAATCCGATTATTCGCTCTCTTGATAAGACTGCAAATAAACTCATGAGCGTCAAATATCTGTCCGTTGAAGAATACACCTTCTTTTGGAGGGAGGGATGTGCGGATGAAGAAATCAACCTTGTCGGTCAGATCATCAAGCCTTTTATCATGTTCCAGCAAGCGTCGGTCAATGCGGTTCTCCATATAGAGCAGTCGCTGATTGACGCTGTAACCGCGCAAAAGATAATCTTTCAGAATTTTATTAGCCCATATACGAAACTGGGTGCCACGGATGGACTTTACCCTATAACCAACTGATATTATGACATCAAGCGAATAAAACTTCGTCTTGTATCGTTTGCCGTCGGCGGCAGTTAGTAAGGATTCCTTACATACTGAAGATTCCTCTAATTCTCCTTCCTTGAATATATTGCGGATATGCAGAGTAATGTTGTTTCTTGTGGTTTGGAACAACTCCGTCATCTGCGCTTGTGTCAGCCATACGGTTTCATTCTCCACTCTGACATCCAATGACAGAGTAGAATCAGGCTGATAAAGGATTATTTCATTCTCTTTATCAGACTGCACGTTGCTATTGTTATTGTCTATTTCGTTCATTGGTGTCTCGATTTCAAATACAAAGTTACTAAAAATAATCGGCAAGTCAGCGATTTACAGCGTAATTCATTGACTTGCCGATTATATTTCATACATCTGCTTAGGAGGCTTTGGCAAGCTCGTCAAAATTCTCGATAAGTTCTTCTATCTTTTCACGAAATTCCACAGTTCGCGGATTCTCGCTGTCTTCTGCCTCCTTGTATTTTGAGTTATATGCCTTATAACTCAGTCCGAGGTGCTGGCAGATGGTCTTCCGCCAGTTGAGCTGGAGGTCTGTCTGAACAAGATTGCCTACGACATTGATGAAGTAATAGACGCGGTTCTTCTCACCCTCTCTGATTTTAAGCCGCTTATCGCAATCAAGGAGGTTAAGTATGGCATAGAGGTCATGCGGGTCGATACTGTGGAACTGTTCACACACGAAGTTCTCGTGAATGTATTGGATGTGCCCGAGGGAGAAATAAACATGTTTCCTCTCCCCGGCTTTCTGTGCGGCTTCTTCATCAGTCGCTACATCCTCGCCGGTATAGAATATGTCTCTGAGATTGGCACAGGTGATATTTTCTTTCTCTACGATGTCATCGTCATCAGGAGACCACTCGAAAGCCTTGATTCCGTATTTCTTCATATAGCTGTGCAGGTCTTCGAGAGCTTCCTGAAAATTATACATATCGAAATTGTGCGCACATTTACGCAAATCACGGAAATTGTAGATGTACTCAAGACGCTTGATGTCGGTCTCTATCCGAGTGAAGAACTTGTCGAAATCACCGTCAAGAGAAAGACGTATTGCGTCAATGTCCGCACCACTGTTAGCTGTCTTATGCAGCCCTACCGAACCCATCGCCAAGGTTGTTAGCTCCTTATGGGTCTCCTTGTCGTTGATATTCAGTGAATGTCGCAGGATTCCGATTGTCTCGGATATAAGCGCGACATCGAATATCATCGCGATTTCCATACGCGACAGTGTTTCGATATTTGGCTCGATCTTGGCAAGCAGACGCTCGACTTCTGTCGCAAGACTGCGGAGAAGCGTATGATGTTCCTTGCTGCCGGCAACGGCCCGTATGCTTCTTTCTATGAGTGTCAGTTGGTCGAAGACTATGTCGCACGAACCCATTACGATACAGTCGTCAAATTCCAGAGATTTGTGGACGAGATAGTTTGCGATGATATCATTGGCTCCGTCAAACTTCTCCACGAGAGATTCTACAATTTCTTCAGGGGTCATATTGATATGTTTTTATGTTGCGTTGAAACGTGCCATCGCCTCTGCTTTTGTTTTGTCAGCAATGGCGATATACGGCATCATTGATTTGTAGCTACGGTGTCCCGTCCACTTCATTATCACATCGGGCGGTATGTTCAGCGACAGCGCGGTACAGATGAAGGTGCGCCGCCCGGCATGGGTGCCTATGAGCTGATGCTTGGGATATACTTCATCCACACGTTCATTACCCTTGTAGTACGTTATGCGGACTGGAGTGTCAATTTCAGCCATCTTGCAAAGCTCTTTGATATAATCGTTCATCTTCTGATTGGTCAGAACCGGGAGTGCCTTATTGTCTTTGAACGGTATATCCTTGTACTTGTCAAGAATGGCGCGTGTCATATCGTTCAATTCGATACGAAGGGAGTGCGCTGTTTTTACGGTCGTGATTGAGATATGGTCTTCATAGACATCACTCCGTTTCAGGTTGAACAGGTCCGAATGCCTCAGACCCGAGTAACAACAGAACAAGAATGCATCGCGTACCCGGTCAAGATGTTCTTTCTTCGCCGGAATCTCGTATGCCATGAGCTTCTTCAATTCATCGGCAGTGAGAAAAATCACCTCCTTATCGGTAGATTTCAGCTTTGCCTTGAATCCCATATAGGTGGGATCGGAGAAATGTTTCTTTTGAAAAGCCCATTTGAGGAACCATTTCAGATAACCGAGCTGCTTGCCAATCGTCGAGTTCCGCATATTCTTTGTGTTGCGGAAGAAATCCACAAGGTCATTCAGACCGTTCTCGGTCATGTCATCGAAAGACAGATTTGCGTTATGCTCGGTAAGATGATTTTTGAGAGCCGCGAATTTCTGATAGGTGGCGGTGGTCCAGTCGTTCATCCTGCCACGCTCCTTTACAAACTCATCGTAGGATTCCCAAAATGATACTCCCGTCGGAACTTCCTTGTTTTCTTCCTCTACCGTCGGCTCCGGCTTCCCCGCAAGATACCACTCGAAACGCTCTTTGAGCTGTTCGGGTGTAGGCATCACATCCTGAACCTCGAAATCCTTGAACACCTCCTGGATTGTCAGCTCATAGTTGCCGAGATTCGCGTTTATGTCGGCAGCAGTGATTTTCTGGCGGTTGGTGTACTTGGCTTTCACTCTCTGCTTGGCGGCATCCCACTTGTCGGCGTCGATACGATAGCCGGTGGAAAACTCTATGCGGTTGCCGTCAAACGTGAGCCTCATGCGGATGGGCACATTCTCAGTGGCGACAACGCCTTTCTTCTTTCGCTGTTCTAATTTGAAATTTACGGTTCTTTTTATGTTCATATTCAATGGCGTGTAAAATTGTTTGCACCCAAAAGTACACCCAATTTTGGTGACGTCAAAACAGCGTTAACGATTGTTTACATTTCACGTGCAATCGCTAAAACGCACAAATACAAACACATGAACCTTTGTGATTGTTCACTTGCCCGATAATTTGCTTCTCGTCCTCTCCGCCAATCAACCAAGCGAATCCGCTGTAAGTCAACGACTTGCGGCGGATTTGATTTTATATACATACAAAAACACATACAAATTGCCGGACAATCCCAGCCCCATACAAATGCGTCTGTATCATGGAAAATCAAAAGGAGGGAGGATAATATTGTGAGCTATCATAAAGAATAATAAAGTTTCCAAGTCAAAGGAGTTTCCTAAACGTTAACCCCTTTTACATTGTCCTCCTTGTTTGAGATAGCAAGCGGTCAGCCTAAATGACATCAATCTGCATGTGCGAGTGCCGTTTTTAGGTGCCGATTGTCTGATTTTAACAATCTCTCTTAAAAGATTGGGGTATAGAGAGTAAGTATTCTTTGAATGAGGAAGTTGCACGCTACTTTTGCAGCGTCGACAAAATAATCACCCGGCTTCAGGTACCGGAAGCCACAACAATTCTCATCTCAATGAATATTTCAGACCTTTTACAGAAACCCTTGTGGCAAATGACCGGCGAGGAATTCATATTCCTCTCCAAAACCGCCTCTAAAAATAATGAGGCGAAGAATCACGACACACCGTCTCAGTCAACATTTGAGAAAAAATATGTCTATGGAATTGACGGCATCGCTGAGATTTTCGGATGCAGCCGCCCCACAGCCTCTCGCATCAAGAAGAGCGGCAGAATCAATGCCGCAATCCGTCAGATCGGGCGCAAGATAGTGGTGGATGTCGAACTTGCCCTTTCTCTCGTCGGGCAGAAGAAGGAGGCTCGCAGATGGACACGATGAATAACCCCTTTATCAGCTTCAACGCTGAGGCAGAGAACGGAGGCAGCCACCAGGGGGCAGACCCGGCAAAAATGCGTTATGAGAGGATGTGCAATGAAGCGCAACTCGACATCGACAAGGAGGTGCCACCGCCGCCGGTTGCCATTTATATCGGCGATTCTCCTGCTTGCACATTCGGTAATTTCAGTGCCTCAATCGGAAAGCCCAAGGGCAAGAAGACTTTCAACGTTTCGGCGATGACGGCTGCGGCGATGACCAATTCCACAATCCTGAATTATCGCGGCAGCATGCCTCCGAACCAAAACGGTATCCTCTATTTCGATACCGAACAGAGCACCTATCATGCGTTCCGTGTTTTCAAGCGCATTGCCACATTGACCCGCAAGAGTAATCAGGAAATCAACGAGAGAATAAAGTATTTCGCCCTGCGCAAGTATTCCGTCGAAGACCGCATCGGAATGATTGACCATAAGATTCGGAATACCACGGCTGTCGGGCTGGTAATCATCGACGGCATCCGCGACCTGATGCTTGACATCAACAGTCCGCGCGAGGCTACTCTTATAGTCAACTATCTGATGAATTGGACTGAGGAATTCAATCTTCATCTCCACACGGTCATCCACCAAAACAAGAGTGATGAGAACACACGCGGACATATTGGAACCGAAATCAACAACAAGTCCGAAACCGTTCTCCGTGTCGAGAAGGACAAGAACGATGATGCCATCAGTACCGTCGAGGCGGTCTATATACGTGATGTCTCTTTCCCTTCATTTGCCTTCAGAATCAACGACGAGGCTTTGCCGGAACTCATCAAGGACTATATGCCGACACCCGAGGCCAAAGGCAACGAGGCGTGGGATCCGTACCACGACATATCCGAGGATACCCACCGTAGTGCTCTTGATTCGGCCTTTCCCAATCCAGAAACACTGCTTAGACATGGGGACCTGATTGATGCGCTTCGTGACGCATACGCCGATGAGGATATAGAACTAAGCGACTACAAGCTCAAGATTCTGATAACTTTTCTTAAGAACAAACGGATAATCGAGCAGGTGGACAAGGGCAAGAAGAAGGGCAATCCGTACCGCTACCTTCAGGACTTTTACTATTGAAAAAGTTAGTTGGATGAAGCGGGCCTATATATACACGACACTTCACCCAACCAAAATCCGATACGACAATGCCTAACCGTTGAGCCACCAAACTCGACATCGCCGACTTCCTTTTGGATGCGGCAAGCCGGAATAACCCCATTGTAGGAGCTGCCGACTAAGCCGGTCAGCTTGCTGAATGAAGGGAGGATTTTAGTAATAAAATTCCGTAGCTTATTATGGCATTTTCATCCGATGTCTGCGACCTCTCCCGAAAAAGCCATCAAACATCGAGCCACCTCCCGCCTCTCCATTGCGATTGATACGGAATTTTATCATAACCAATTTAATTCAAGATTATATGACAACACAATATGCAGTGTGCCACATGGAGCGTGGCGCAGGCAACGATTCGGGGATGTCCTGCCACATCGAGCGCAAGACCGCAGAAGGCAAACCGCACATCCCCATCAACGCTGATGAGAGCAGAACACACCTCAACCGCGAACTTATCGCCTTCCCTAAAGGTGTTCACAACCGCACTCAGGCGATTCAGCACCGTATTGAAACAGCCGGACTGAAGCGAAAAGTCGGCAAGAACCAGACCCGTGCCGTCCGTGTGCTACTTACCGGCACACATGAGCAGATGATGGCTCTTGCAGGTGACGGTCGCCTTGATGACTGGTGCCGTGCCAATATCAAATGGCTGCAAGACACATTCGGCGAGGATAATCTTGTTTCATGTGTGCTCCACATGGACGAGAAGACTCCCCATCTTCATGCGACTGTGGCGCCTGTTGTATCGGCACCACGCACACGCCGTAAGCGCGAGGGCGAGCAGAAATACAAGGAGAAGACCCCGGCACCGAGACTGTGCGCCAATGAGTTGATGACACGCGGCAAGCTCCGGCAATATCAGGACACATACGCACAGGCTATGGCCGGATTCGGATTGAAGCGCGGTGTCGTTGCGAGTGGTGCGAGGCATCAGACGCGACAGCAATACAACCGTCAGCAGGCACTCGAACTTCAGTCAGACATCGAAAGACTGACAGCCGAGATTGAGAGACTTGCAGCCGAAAAGGAGAAGGTCGAGAAAGGAGCGAAGGACGGCAAGAACCGTATCCTGTCGTGGCTCGGAACCGGGGAACTGCCGAAACTGGAGAAGGAAGTGGCCGACAGGGACAGGCATATTGCAGCATTACAAAAGCAGCTCTCCGAGATGCAGAAACGGTACGATGATCTGAAAGCCGATTCGCTCCGTGAATACAACTCTTACCAGAAAGAGATCGACACGGCTACCAAACGGGTTGCCGAATGGGAGGCCCGTTATAATGCCGAACACAACCGGGCAAAGGAACTTCATCGTTTGGCATACCCCGAACGATACTATCTTTCATCAGGAGCGGAGCTTGTAAGCGGATGGATTCCCAACCGTATGTATCCCAGTCTGTCAATCACGACGCTGTTTCACGGCAACGAGTTCAAGAACACATCTTATAATCTGTCTCAGAATCTTCTCGACAAGTACGACAGCGGCGCGATTACTCTTCATGAATTGGTAAACGAGCTGTTTGAGCCGTGGGAGCAGGTCGATGAATCCCAGCATAGCCTTCTTGCAATCGCGCTTCAGACGGCAGCAGGAGGAATTCCGACACCGCATGTAGGCACCGGCGCAGGAGGTTCATCTTCCGATTTGCCTTGGAACAATCAAGACAAGGATTGGTTTCACAAACCGAAATCCAAAGGTCGCAGATAAGACTTGGAAGATGGTGTAGTGCCGTTTCTCCTTATAGACGGATCTTGGTGTGATAAAATATAGCCACACATTCTCCGCGGTTGGCAATGTCGTAGAGGATACATATGATTAGAATGGAAGATTGAAAATTGACGAATTTGTTGTTATACGTAAACAGATAGGATCACTTGCATTAATAAATATCCTTGAAATTATAGTAATCCACACACTTATCATGTATTTCAGATAGTATTTTTTGAATGCAATCTGACATTATTGATCTTGTAGTTTCTGTTATGGTCAAATTCAATCTTATGAGTTGATCATCAACCAATCCTGTTATGTCCCTATTTGGATTAAAAGTATCATCAAATACACTTTCGGCTGATAATGCTTGAAATGGAGAAAATCCATTATCATCTTTAACCTCATCTTGTAGAGCTTTTAATGATTCTACAATATCCAACAGACTAAAATATTTCTCATAAAATGCCTCAAACCCTCTTTGTATTTCATCAGCATTGACGCTTCGAGTGGTACAAATAACAGCCCGGTATGGCGCTCGCTCTTCCGGATTAATAGATGAAATCATTGCAACACTTTTACACATCGCCATAATCAGAAATAGCAAGTGTCCAGTCTTAATATTAAGAGGCCTGATTGCATCATAGAAATCCTTCCATTTTAGAATATCTCCATTGCTTAAAACAATACCATCATCACAGCCATGGGTTTCTATTTGCAATGTGATAATATTACCCTCTTCCAAAGATTGCTCAATTTTTCTAATTATAGAATAAAACTCTCCGACACATTGTACATTATAAAATGACGAAAATGCTCCAGAATTACTATACTCTTTGTAACGAAGGATATCATCATAAAGATTCTTTCCAGTTTTAATATCATCTGAGCGTAATGATTGGATTACAATTACTCCCCAACGCTTTATTTCTGTATTTGGCTTATTCATAAAAATTGTTACCACTTAAAAAACAAAAACCGATGATTATAGATTTTTTTAATTTTAACCTCTCTATATTTTGGATTTCTATATTTGTGATTTTCATCCATGGGGATTAAAGATTGAATTTTCCCATACATATTCGCATGTACTCTTATTGTTTCAAGATTTGCGCAGTTCCTTATCCACCCCTCTTCAAGTTCAATTTCTTCTGAATGTATTGTAATTTCTTTCAGCTGCCAACAATCTGTGATACAATCTCTTTCAATGTATACTACACTTTCCGGAATTATTATAGATTCCAAATATACATTCTTTGTCAGAAAGTTTTTATGTAGCTTTTTTACGGTACTCCCTATAGTTAAGGATCTAATATCATTAGGTATTCCAGTTGTATGAGCATCTTGTGCATCATAAATTAATGTTTGTAAATTTTTGCAATCACCAAAACAATACCCCTTATTACCAATGATCTCTACATTTTCAGGAATGTGCAATGTCTGCAGATTACTACATCTTTCAAAGACTTTAAACTCTATTATACGGAGTTGTTTATTTAAATTAATTTCAAGAAGGTTCTTGCAGCCCTCAAATGCGCGTGCCCCTATTGATTTAATACCAGTAGGAAGGTTGTATGATATTAGAGAGGTACAAAAAGAAAAAGCACTTGCTCCTATTGATTTAATACCATTAGGTAAGGAACAAGATATTAGAGACGAGCAATAAGAAAAAGTGGAATTTGGAAGTTGTTCTATCTCACAATCAAACGTTACTTCTTTTAAATTTTTACAGTCGCAAAATAATCCGCAACCTATATCCTTAACTGTAGATGGAATTGTGATTTCTATAATGCCGGTATGCCAAAAAGCATAATCCCTTATCTTAACTATATTATCAGGAATGGAAATATGCTCACATGAGGAATCAAGAAGCTGAATCAATTCATTATTATAAGAATCAATCAATAGAGAATCTAATATAATGAATCTTGAGGATTTTGAAGTTATTCCTTTTGTATTACTGGAGAATGGTATCCGACCAATTTCTTTAATGTTATTGGGAATGGTTACACAGCCTATTATACATTCGCCGAATGCGCTATTGCCAATCAATGAAAGGTCCTTTGGTAAATGGTTAATATGTAATGATTTGCAATGACCAAAAGCGCAATTGGATATATTTTCAACATAATCTGGTAGATTAATCTTATTAAGCATTTCGCAGTTATAGAAAGCACTATCGCCAATTATTCTTATCGTATCAGGTAAAATGACTTCCTGCAATACACGACAATTGATGAATGCCGATTCTTCGATTTCTACAATAGGCTCAAATATCTCTACTTTTTGAACATATCGATTCAGACACTTAACTATACTCCGCTTTCTAATATCAATAAGAAGTTCGTCTATTATACTATAATTTGGACTTAATGATTCCAACGAACAACCTTCCGGAATTGATGAAATATGGAAATATACAAGTGTAGATGGGAGTGTGATTTTTTCTATATCACTTTCCTTTCTATTGAAAATACGTACCATGATGTCTGCACGAAAAGCATCATTACATATGAATTCCGTACCTTCTTTTATTTTATACTCCTTACACGTACAATGCTTTCCATCTAATAAACGTTTTCCATCCAAACTATAAATTACGCCAAACTCATCTGTAATCGTCTTCTCTTTATCTAAAATTACATCATAAGCTAAATATTTTTGAATCTTCTCATCATCACATATCTTACACTGCTCTTGATAATATTTATAATCAATGAAAGCATTAAATAAGTTATCACGCATTGCTAAAATTTGTGAGTATGCATTCTCAGCTATAGTTTGCTTTTGTTTTTCGACTATTGCTTTTGAAATGGTAGTAAAAACTGGTCTAATGGAGAACATACAACGATTTGCAGTTGCGCACCATATTTCAGCAGGTTGTTTGCAATTCTCACCGAACCTTAAATCATTAGCACTTTCACTACCATGATATGAACTTGAAGTCCAATAATGCCCGGCTACATATTTCCCTGTTGTATAGTTCATTTGATTAAATGGGAAAAATATGCTATTGCCATTAGGACCAGTTACCAAACGTCCTTCAAATCCATCAAATATCTTGTTTTCCCATTTACACTTGTCTAGAAGTTCACGACACTCTTTATCAGTAGGTAATCGCCAATTCTCGCTCCACAGATTTGTGGCAGCATCATATCTTTTATCACCTGCAATATCTCCTATACTCTTAACCTTACAATGCTTTGGCTTATTTACTATTGACGGCTCATTTTCTGCCCAATAAAAATAATCTCCAATATCAGAAGGTTTATAGGCGCCTAAATTAAAAGATGCCCATTTAACAGATAATCCGAGGTCTATAGCTACAGGAGTGGCATTTTTTCTTTGTTTTTGCAAATATTCTTCATGCTTTCTTTCCCTTTCTTTTTGTGCTATAGCTTGCTGGTAGACTGGATCTGCTTTTGGATAAAACCAATAGTATACTTTAAAGATACCAGCCAAAATAAATATTACAACAATGGCTAATATAATCAGTCCAATTATAATAAGAATACCATTAAGAGCTCGATCTGTGCCACCAGCTACTGCATCATCTTCCATATAATCATAATGAGTTTGTGCAATAACTGATGAATACGTCCAAGCACATAATATGAATAAAATAATATGCTTCATGCCAAAAACGATATTAAAATCTCAAAATTTAATCGTGTTGCTTATGCCATCATAGCATAAATGAAAATTTCAGCCGACGGTTATTATCGGCTGACCGAAAAATGAGGAGAGCATAGCGAGAGTGGAAAGGGTGAAATTATGCTGTCCACTCAGCCATTTGGTGATTTCACACGGACGCTTGCCAATCGAGCGGGCAAACTCGGCCTTTGATAATCCTTTTTGGATCATAAGGTCATAAATTCGATTGGACACAGCCATTTCCATGTCCACCTCTTTATGGATATGATTCGGTATGGATGATACTATACGATTGTATTCATCAAAGGCTGTCTTCATATATCAAATGTTTTATCGGTTTCAATTTCATTCTCGGAAATGGCAATCGTTCCGTCTTTTACACCTTCTTTGATAAGTTTGTCAAAGTTTTGCAGGGTGACTACAAATCCGCGCAACTCATCATCTTCATCATAAGTGCGCGTTTTCTTAACTCCTCCATTGCCGAGAATAAGGATACTATCTGAAAGTCGAAGACAATACAGGCGCAACTTTGATTTTACCACCGGGAGTGCACAGACTCGATCGCTCATCTTGCCCTCGGGCCGGAAGAAACGCTCCAAAGCTCCAAGATCAGCGATGCTTTCAACGAACTTGGCTATACGAGCCAAATCTTCATTATAAGTAGCGTCGTCCTTGAAACGATTATAGAAACGAAGATATTCCCCTTTATCCTCAGTGATGAACTGAATGGTGTAAAGGGTGCAGTTGTGGTCTTTGTTTAGCTGTATAAGTTCTGCCTCACTCATATCTGTATTGTCTCTTTGTCTTAACAACCGCAAAGTTACGAAAAATGTTTTACTTTTAAGTAAACATGGGCGAGTTTTTTGGCTAAAGCTTCATGATTATCTCCAGAACTTCGTTGAGTTTGTCGGTTGGAAGGCGTTTGATGTACTCGGCACGGGCATCGAGGTTCCCTCGTATGTGAGCAAGGACAGCGAGGTGGGCGTTGACAGAGGCTGTATCACCTTCGAAGATTTCAAAGTATGCGTCACGGGTAGGCAGACCGAGTCGAATACGCTCGTCATCAGTTATGGCGTGATCGAAGACGGTCTCAACTCCTGATTGGACGTTCTCGTTGAGGATACTCATCTTCTCACGCTTGCTTTCATCGTCGAATTTCACATACTTCATCATTATATCGGCGGTGGTATGACCGGTGACGGCACGAATATCCTCCGGCGACATGCCTTTGCGCAGACACATCGTCACAAATGTGCGCCGTGCCACATGAGATGTCAACAGTTCATACTTTGGACGCACTTCTCGCGTCTTAGTGCGTCCGCTCTGCTTCTCGGTAATCCAGTCTCCAGTCATACCGGCGAGTTTCCCGACCACTTTTAACTGTTCGTTATACTTCTGATTCGTAATCCGCGGAAAAATATAAGGATCCGGCTCGCCTGGAACTTTGGGGTACTTGGACAATATCATCATCGCCTCGTTAGCGAGGGCAAAACGCTGGCGTTTGTTCGTCTTCTTTGAAATTACATCAAGAATATCACCGTCAATATTAGACCACCGTAGATTCATTACATCAGAAAATCTAAGTCCTGTGTAACAGGCGAAGACAAATACATTTCTTGTCCTGTCAATAGCCTTTCTACCCGTCGGGAAAATCATAATGGATTGCAGTTCCTCGGGAGTAAGAGCATATAGGTTCACCGTGCTGTCCGCTTTAGTTTCGTCTCGGAAACGCTGCTGATATGCTTGATAGGCATTGTTTTTGTTATACCCCTTCTTCGTAGCCCAATTAAGGAAAGTCTTTATATCCATCATTGACTTATGGGTATAGTTGTTGGACAGACCTTTAGCTATAAGGGCAAGTTCAAACTTCGCCAGAAATTCATCGTTGATGTCCTCGAAATAGACGCCACTTCTAAATTCTTTCAGATGGCGGAGCATAGTCCTATGCTTTGTGAGTGTTCCTTTGCTCCATTGGGCTGTTGCAGGAGTTTCATTGATCTCCTTTTCCCTTTCATCAATCAATATCTGATACACCTCTGCAACAGTAAGTCGAGAAGACTTTTCTTCGTTAAGTATTCCTTTGACTTTTTCTTTGATTATGGCAGGAGAAACTTCCTCACCTTCCAATTCGAGTTGATTGAAAGCTTCATGTATGGCTACTTCGACTTTTGCAATGCGGGTATTGATATCCGAAGCAGATACACCATCCGCATTAAAATTATTCCTTTTGACTCTTTGCGCTTCTGAATCCCATTTGGATGGTTGAAGTCGATAGCCAATATAGTACCAAACCCGCTTACCGCCGAAAGTGATGTCGGCATTAATAGGCATCTCATCGGAATCGGTCTTGCCTTTTCTCTTTTCAATTCGGAAATTTATCCTATGCTTGTATTTGTCCATGATAGACCGTCTGTTAGTGATACTACATTTTAACCATACAAAATTACATACAAATTTCCATACAATCAAGGATAATCCAATTTATTTCAATTTACGGCTTATGCTGTATAATACTCTAACAATCAATAGATATAACGCAAAATTTGAGCTGTGGTGATATTCTATTTTATAAATAGTTCATGTCTCGTCCTCTCCGCAATCAAGCTTGATAATCAAGCACTTACAAAAATCTACACCCAATTTGACACCCACTTTTGTCAAGTTGGGTGTTTTGTTTTATGCTGTGAAAATAAAAATTTGTCATAAATTTGCAGTTAGGATTGGCAGAGGCCGGTCCGTTGGAATATGAATTAAGGGAAGCGTTATGCTAATCTTGTAAGTGAAACTATAGAAATTTTCAAACGAACAGAGATGGCATTGCGGCTCTCACGCTATAGCGTGGACTGCAGTCATTACATTTGCTCACTCAGGGTCTTCACTTTAGATGTGGCATAGTTGGCTTAGAACCTTTTTATCATGTCGTTGTGAACCAGACGACCCTAATACTGTAGTGAAATCAGAAATGCCTACAATTATGATAAATGAAGAAAACGAAATGAAAAATGATGAAGAAGACGTGCAGTATTCGGATGTTCCGTCAGATGAAGAACTTGAAGCCCGTCTGGAGGAATTTTTGGAAGGCGCGCATACGGACTTGAACAGTTCAGTTGTACAAGAAATCCTTCTGCGTCACACACATGAAGAAAGAGAACGCCAAAATCCTACCGAATCATGAAGAAGATATTATATGGACTTTTGATAATTTACTTACTCGGGATGGCTATCATCTTCATCGAGTGGCCGACATTTGTGGAAGATATTATCGGAAACGGCAATTCCGCCAGCAACATTTCCGTCACGCGTGACAGCCTCATCGGAGATGGCCCGCTCCGTGTACTTTTGGGAAACGAATATGTATTCGGATGCATAATTGTCGCCCTATGCATCCTGCTCGCTCTGGGATTTAGTAGAACGGCCAAGGAATACGTCCTTTGTGAGAACACCGATTATGCAGCTCACCCCGACACACAACGCAAGCCGTCGGTCAAGATGGCGTATACCGATTATCTGCTTACAACAGTCTCGGCCGGAATTTTCCTGGCTTGGGCGCTCTTGGTCAAAAGCCCGGTCGAGGCTTTCGACGTCCTCATGCCGTCGTCTGACGACGGATGGATAGCGACAACAATTGGAGCCTTCTTCATCTGCCTCCCTGCAGGAGTTTTCGGCATGTCGGCATATTATCTTTGGAAGACCGCATATCTCTCACAAAAGACGCAGGCTTACGTTTGCATTGCTGTCATGGGGATAGCCTCGCTGACCTGGAGCCTGCTGATGTTTATGGTGTATTCACCTTGGCTGATATGGTTTGCAGTCGGTGACTCATACCTTTTTGCATACCTCCCTTTCATCAACACCCGTCGAGAAGACGATAGGAGAGCTGAAGCAAAAGAACGCGAGGAGGCTGCCGAGCGGGAGGCCAGATACCGCTGGTCGCTTGAGCATCCCGATGCCGGCGACTACGGCAGTGGCAGCAGCGGTAGCGGCGGATACTCCGCTCCCGAGCCGGAAGATAGTACACCGCGGCGCCCCCGCCACATCGTCAAGAGCTATGAGGAAATTTACGAGGAAAACAAAGAGCTATGGTCGGCCTACAATGAGTGTTACTTCTACAAGGACGGATACTGCCATTTTCACGACTGTTTCCATACTAACGAACATCTGGAATCTTGTCAGTACGAATGGAACTGCACCAGATGTGCCCGCTTCAGGCGAGGCGGCCACCAGTGGTAAATCGCATTTATTTATATCGGGCAGCACACGGATGGATCCGCGATAAAAATCATTGTGAAATAACAACGCATCTTATTAGGCATAGCCAACACCCAATCCATTGACATCTTATCTTCGGAAAGTGTTTAAAAATCAGGTAAATTTACATTTTGAGACAACTTTTTACGATTTGCGACCAAAATTTACGAATTGAGACAATTTTTTCTGCCAAATAATACAACTATCTCAATTCTCTTTTGCACCTTTGTAACTGTGGACATTTACATGGTCCTCTCTCTTTTTCAATCCTCCATGAAATTCCTCAAATAAACCAATGAGCCTTGAGCCGTATCAATAAATCCATACCATAACATTTCTACATCAATTGCTACATGTTAAAAAAGATTTTTACGCTATTGGCAATAGCCATGTTGTCATTCGCTTACTGCAATGCACGAGAGTATTGCACAGTTGCTGATGACATACTCTCGCTGAGGGCCAAACCCGGCAATCACACCAAAATCACCCACCGGGTTGGCAAAACTGCCAAGCTTGAATACATTGACCATCAGGGGTTCTGGGCCAAGGTCGTATTCAAGGGCGACACTTGCTATGCCCAGCTCAATTCTCTGTCATTTAGCAACGATGTAAAAGCCACTTTACCGGCATGGGTCAACCTTGACGAAACCCATGGCAAGTGGGGTTCGTTAGGCTATTACTTCTCGACCGACAGAATCATGGAAACGCTTCCGGATTTCAATATACTGAAAGACAAGACCATAATACCGCCGGACAAATGTTTCTGGATTGCATTTTGGATTTTGTTGGTTGTCACGGTATCATTCCTGTTTCTTAAGCGAAACATCCGTTTCGGCAATATCTGGTTCTGGATATACTATTGCGCAACAATGGCGCTCTCCATTTTTGAGCTTATGTATGTCTTTGGCAGCCCGGATCCGCTTGGATTCTGCGATGTCAACAATGTTTGGTGGCCAAAGGCATGGATCTACATATTCCTGATAGCCATAGCCTTGTTCCAGCAGATGGGTGTCATGACCTACATACTGTTTGTCATCCAGGCCGACAGAGACTTTGATTACAAAGCCGGTTGGTGGGTAAAGCTTCCATTCTTGGGAGTCCTGTATTTCATAATATGGGTGGTTGGATATTATTTTGATTTTGAATACCCCATTATTGCCCATATAATTGCCGTCGCTGTTTTGTCATTGCCCCTCATATTCATGTTAGGCCGTTCCATCATCAATCTGGATATCGTCTCATTTCTTGTAGCCGCTCCGTTTTACCTCATCGTGTCGGCTGCCATTCTCGCCCTCTATTGTCTCGTGGGCATGGCCTTCGCCGTACTGGCGTTCCTTACCATCGTGGTTATGCTTTGCGGGGATAGCAAGATATACGGCAAGATTGGCGGCCAGTGGTATGAGATGAATTATGAATACTTTGACCTTCATAGAAACGAGATTACCGATTCCTTCACCATCACCCCCCTTGATGAGCTATTCGGCTCCGACCGATAAAAACACGACACCATGGGAACACTCTCAGATAAGTTTCATGAAACTCTCTGCGGCCATGAAGATGACCCCAAAGTACAGAAACGTGTGGCACAGATCATACTGTCAGCCCCAGTCACTCCTGAAAGCAACGGACTGATGGCCCTGATGTACCACGAGGGCATCGGTGTGCCCGTCAATCTTGACAAAAGCTGTGAGCTCGCCGAGAAAGCGGCGTTTGATGGAAATGACGGCTTGGGCTATTTCCTTCTCGGATATATGTGCGACAATGCCGAGACATTAACTTACTCTAAAGATGGCCTGTCTTCAAAATACGACTACAATGATGCTATAGGTTTCTATACTAAATGTAGCGAAATCAAAAGCAGATGGCAATCTCATGCCCACTTGTGGCTCGGCGATTACTTCATGGACTCCACCCGGGGAGACGATCCCGACACAGCTGTCCGGCATTATGAGACCATAGCCGATAACAACAGTGAAGCTGCAGCCAAACTCAGTGACTATTACTGGGAGCTGCGCACTTTTAATGCAGTGGTCCCGGATGAGTTCAAAGACGATAACCTTGATGCCAAGATTTATAAATGGACGCTAAAGGCCGTCACCTCCAACCCGCATGACTACTCCTACCGCATGGGCTGGATTCATGCCGACGGTATAGGTTGCAACCCCTCATTTCGTCTCGCCCGCAAATATTGGGAAGACGCATACGAATTTGGTGACTGGCGCGCAGCTGACGGCATCGCCTCCCTTTTTGAGGAAAAGCTTGAATCACTCCCCGACACAAAAGGAAACGAGTCTGAGCGCAACTACTGCATAAAGTCAATCAGCAGCTGGCGTGCCCTCGCCGTCAAAACCCGCGAAAGAGAAGAAAAACGCATAAAATAAATTGCATGCTGTCTCAGCGGTATGATATAGAATTTATCCTAATTTTGAAGACTCATGGAGAATGAAGTAATATTTTACACCTACGGCCTATGTACCATGTTCTATGCCATGATGGCATGGATCTTCTGGCGTCGCGGCTCCGACAAACTGTCCAGATTGGTGATGATTCTGATGATGATTATCAGCATTTCACTCATCAAGGACCTCTTCTTCCTCCATGATGAAATGAACGCCAAGGACTGGAACTGGATTATGATGACGGCGGTGGACATGGTCGCAGAGCCATTCTACGCATTCATCCTTATCGAGCTGTGCAGGCCGGGCACACTGTCAAAGAAAATGATGCTGTGCCACGAAGCCCCCTTCGTCCTTCTTCCTATCCTGTTGTACATCACCCGAATTGAGACATTCTACGACATACTTGTCGCATGGTCGGCGATATATGGCGTTTATTATGCCATTTGGACGCTTATAGAAATACCGCGCTATCATAAGATATTGAAAGAGCGCTTTTCATACGAAGAGAACATCAACCTCAACTGGCTGCGCATCATCATGTATTCTTCGCCATCCTGACACTCTGGGTAGTGGACAGCGTAATCGCAAACATCTACATTGAATCCGCCTATATGATAGGGTCCATGGTTATTTGGATGTTTATCTGCTCGTTCATCTATCGCCATGAATCCGTATTGTCGGAATTGACTGTTGCCGGCACTTCCGCCAAAGAGGACATGCCAAAAGACGAGGACATCAATCCCGTGGATATTGGAATCAGAATTGAGCATCTTATGCTGATTCAGAAAGCATACCTTAACCCGCAGATCAAGCTGTCCGATGTCGCCAAACAGATAGGCAGCAACCGAACTTATGTAAGCAACTGGTTCAATCGAAACCGCCAAAGCTCATTCTTTGATTATGTCAATGACCTAAGGGTTGAGTTCGCATGTACCTTACTTGAAACCTCCGACATGTCTCTTGGCGACATATCTCATGAAAGCGGTTTCAATTCTAAAGCCACATTCTATCGCCTCTTTAAGAAGCTGAAAGGATGCACCCCCAACGAATTTAGAGACAAGTGTAAAACCCTCTGATTCCCAATAATTTTTACAACCTGAGACCGTGTTTTTACGATTTAAGAGCCATTATTTACACATTGATAAAAACAGCGCGAGCCATATTATACTAAATGAGACCCGATGTCAGAAGCCATAAGCTAACTTTGCTAAACGAAACCCTTTAAACCATCTCTCTATATATATCATGAGTCTTAAAAGCTTATTACTTACCACATCCAATGCTCCGAAGGCCTGCCTCATTTGGTCCGTCGCTATCATTGTTGCTTTGATGACCGTCATTATTGAAGGATTTACATACAACCTCAAGTCCGATGGTCCTACAATTGTGCTGGAGTCCCCGGCCACGATGCGGCAGGTCTTTAACGACAAAGACACGACAAAGGTCCGGCTAAACCGTGGCGAGGAAGTCACGGTTCTTGGAATCGTGGTATCCTCCTTTGGTCAAAATTGGCTTCTGCGTTCCGTTGACGGAAATCAGGGCTGGGTAGATGCTGCTGATCTGACAAATATCCGGCAGGTGATAAAAGATGGAGCCGAAAAAGGCGATACCGTCAGCATCCGTCCGGAGTGGTCAGGAAACTATGTGTATTATTACGTTTACAAAGATCGCAACGGCGAAGATTGTAAGCGCAACACCAGTCACTTTATACCGGCATTTGACGGGTATGAAGACATCGCATGCAGCAATGATGCCGTCAACGGTGTCTGCACGATGCAGAAATTGGAGAAAAACTCCATTGGAAAGAGCTTTGGAGAAGTTGCCAAAAAATTCGGCAACCCGATTTTGGTTCATGTCACGCCCCAAGGCATTGAAGCTCAATACTCGTGGAAGGCTTACAATCCTGCCACAGGCACAATGCTGCGGCCCAACATCAGCTTTGGACCCGACTCTATTGCTACCGGTGTCACCTATTGCCACGAAAGAAATCGTGCGGCAAGTTGGCTCAGGCATCTGCCATTGGCTGCTGAAATCATCGATATGCCGCTGACCACCATTGTAGTCCGGGGCTCGCGGTATGAGCTTCCAAGTGATGCCAATGCATCGGTTGCCAAGAAAGCTTTGATGATTGGCATTCTGATTCTCGCAATTGTTATTTACGGACTGTGGATGTTCTTCACGGGAGCACTGCCCGTGCTGATAATGGGATTCTTGTTGCAAATTCCTATAGTATTCAAGCCCATAAACGATACGCCGCTGAAAATACTCATGCTTGTGGTAGCGGTCGTATCGGCCTATGTCTGGAGCATTGTGATGATGGCATGGGGCATCTTCCCCTTCTGGAGCGTGGTAATATTCATTTTGGCATACTACATGTTCACTTTAGCCGCCAGTCCACTCTGCACATCGCCTTGCGAAAGATGCCCGACTTGCCGCCATCTCTATAGTCTCAGGTTTGACCATGAAGAGTTTGACCACAGCGAAATCAAGAAAGGCAGCGATGTTGTCAGAGACAAACTTCTGGGCACTCGTCAGGAGAAATGGAAAACATGGACCAAGGTCACTCATACAACCACATACACTAACGGCCACACGGAAACACGCACCAGCAACGAAAATATCAAAGATCATACCCGCGATATCAACCGTTACCTCTATATCGACTACGAAATAACCTATCGTCTGGACTATTATAAACGTATCTACAAGTGTGAGCACTGCGACTACACCGAATTTACTATTTATGTAGATTACACTGAGCTTGACCGTAAATTTGTAGGAATGCATGAGGGCGAAGAATACGGCGAGGAAAGAGTTCGGGCTGGAAACTCAATACATTATTGATTAATATGAGAAATACTATACAGAAACTTGAATCTATCTTCCGGCAAATGGTGGAGAACTACTCCACCATGGGAGAAAGTTGGAAAAACCTGACGCTTGGTCGTGAGGCTTTCAATCTTATGCTGTCGTTGCCCGACACATTTCCCGGTGAATACGATACGCCTGCCGACAAAGCCGATTTGCTCGGTCAGATGCTTGACCGAATTATAGAGACTGAGGCACCACGTTTCTGCATATCAGTGCGCGAGGAGATGCAGCGGCTTAATCCGTCCGACAGTGAAAACGAACACTCTCTTGCCATGCTTCACGATTATATCAACCCCGCTATATCAATGGAAGATTTTTGCAAGTGTCACCGTCGGCATCTCAAATTTGACCCCGTGGAGCGGACCGAAGAATATGAGAAACTTATTCCGTATGTTGAGAGCGAGATCTCTAAGGAACTTAAAGACCATCCCCGTGGCATGGGTTTCTGTTTCGCATATTGGTCGGCCAAAAGAGCAGCATTTGCCCGCAGAGGCATTGACTGGAAATCTCCGGCATTTATGAATCCCGGCGTAATGTTTGACTGATATGAAGCTTACCCGCGTAAATTCACTCATCAGCAAGGGGGAAGTGGGCTATTATCCGCTGAAAGCGCTCCTCAGCTCATCTTCAGAAACGGATTCTCTGACAATAAGAGACTTTGATCTTTTTCGGAGCATTCTTCACGATGGGATAGCCAAAGGCGCATTGGCTCCTGATGACGAAACAGGCTGGAGCTATCTAATGTTAGCTGCCGAACACAATGACCCGACAGAATTCATGACTGATATGGACCATTATTTTGATCTACTGATGACCGCTACGGAGCATGGCAATCATAATGCCCATGAAATCATGGATATGATATGGGAACCTGAAAACTGTCAGGAAGAAGACTGAAAACTAAAAAACCAACCAATATCATGGACCTTCACAAAGAGCAATCAAATCATCAGAAAAAGCAAAAGGAGCAGAAAGCATCATCCTTCCGCCGCTACCGTTCTACCAACATCCTTGACTATTACCGTGATCGGTGCACTTTTTGCGGAGCCGCCATGGAGCCGGGCGAGAGATTCTGCACCGAGTGCGGCAATAATCGTCAGGGCATCCAATGCCCTAACTGCGGCACACTCAATTATCATAATTTCTGCAAAAACTGTTTTGCCCCTTTGAATGAGCGGGCAAAGGCTGCTCTTTCTGAAGCCAAATGGGACCCTCATTTCCAGCGGGCCGAACAGCTTGCAAAAGAGATGCACGAATTGGAAAAGATAATTGCCGAGGCTAATGCAACAGTAACGCAATACGATGATGCTCCTGACCGGAGTTCTTCCCTTTCCGATGCTGACCGTCAGATACTTGCCAGTTATAATGATTTGTTTGCCGGAATCGGCAATTCTCCCATATCCTCAACACCCTCCTCTGCAAACAAACAACCGGCTCAAACCAAAGAGCGCAAACAATTCGCCATTCAGAAAGCAAAGGATGCAATGGCTGCTTACAAAGCAAAAATGGCTGAGCTCCAGATGCATATCGATGCCATGATGCCCCCTTCTGCGGCCACTCCCGAAGAAAAACGGGATTTCTTCAGCGCACGTATAATCACGACAACCAAGATAGAACTCGTCAAGCAAGGATGGGTTTGCAATTACTGCGGATGCTATCATAAATGCCCTAATGACTGTGTTTCTCCTGAACTTGGAGGGAAATGGATCTTTTTTGAAAAAGAAGTGGAAACCACTCAAACCATAATAGACTGATCAGTATGAGCAATAATAGAAACTGGGGACAAGGTGGTCCGCAAAAAAGCGACACCGGAGCCGGAACAAGACCCAACTGGGGACAGGGTGGTCCGCAAAAAAGCGACACCGGAGCCGGAACAAGGTCCAACTGGGGACAAGGAGGCCCGCAAAAAAGCGACACCGAGGCACTTAATCCGCGGGGCAGCGGGGGACGCCACTATGACATACCGGTGTGTGAGGTCTATATTCTCAATAATGTTATGTACAAGAATGTCAGACTCATCTCAGAGGAGTCTGGCGAAGCCAAGATATTTGAGATAGAAGATAAGGTAGGCACACATTACGCTCTAAAAATATACCGCTACGGCATCAAGCCCAATCATGCAATTCTTGACAAGATAATGGATCTTCGTGATAACGGCTTGTTGATTAACATCTATGACCATGGCACATGGCATGATGACCCGCAGAATGTAGATTTTGATTACGAGGTAATGCAGCTATGCACCGGAGGTTCTTTGGCCACTACCCAACTTGAAGGGAAAGAAGACAAGCTCAAGGAGTTTGCCTTGAAAATGACGGCTGCCATTGATTTTCTGCACCGGAAAGGTATCGTGCACCGTGATGTCAAGCCTGCCAACTTTCTGTTCACTGACAAAAATCGCCGGAATTTCGTTCTCACCGACTGGGGGTTTGCCAAACTGCTTGACAAAAATGGCCGTGCAGTTACCGACGACGGTCGCACCAAGCTCTACACTGCTCCCGAACTTTACATCAACATTCCCGGACAGGACACTTATGTTGATGCCAAGGCCGACTTCTTCTCTCTTGGCATGTCCTTGCTCGCGCTATGGAAAGGAGAAGGTCTCCTTATAGCCGACGAGCAAAAACTCGTGCGTCAGAAACTTGATGAGGAGCTCCCGTATCCGAGCCGCAAGGAGATGAGTGAATACTCTCTGTCTCTGATAAAGGCACTGACCCGAAACAATCCCGACAAACGTGCCGGTTATGATGAAATCAAGCGTTGGTCAAACGGCGAGATAATATTCCACGACCCTGAGTCCGACAATCTCGTAAATGATTACAAGATAGTATTCAGCGGTGAGAAAAACCTCATAGCCCACAATCACGAGGAGCTTGGCAAGATTATGTGGGATAACAAGGATTTGGCCAAGAAATACCTTTACAACGACAAAATCGCCAACTGGCTTGAAGATGTGGACCGCCCGGAAATGGCAGTAAGGATGAAGGAAATCACTGAGATGGAATACCCGTCAAATCAGGATACAGGTCTTTATGCCGCATGCATGGAATTGATGCCCGATATGCCTTTCTATGGTGTCAAGGGCAACGAAGTTACCACTCAGAAAGAACTTGCTCATGAGTTGCTCTATAATGCCGGGACTTATATAGAATCGCTCGGCAGCTACGAGGAGCAGATTTGGGTATATTGCCGGGCCGTCGGTCTTGGCAAAGAAATCAAGAATCTGGCCGCCAAAGGGTGTGAAAAACGCAGAGCCTACATATTTGAGCTTGCCTACAAACTTGACAACGCCCTGCCCTATTTTGTGCCGGTGAAAGACAATGGCAAGACCACCAATGCCGTAAAAACCGTAAAAGCTTATGCCGAGGCTTTCTATTCAGCCGACAATGAATATTTCTTTTATCAGGCTCGGCCCGACTTCCTGCGGTGGCTACAGAACATTGACCCCGCTCTGTATGGCCGCGCTCAGACCATGCTTGCCAAGTATGGCAGCAATGTCAACCCCAATATGCTGATTCATTATGCCATTCTTCCTGATTTGGGATTTGACGGCAAGCCGCTCAATGTTTCTGCAATGTCAACTCCCGAAAAGATTGCTGAAGTCCTGACTGTTCAGCATTGTCTGAAAGTGGAAAACAAACCTTACCGCCAATACGTGGATTTTGAAAAGTTCAAAAACTCAAGTCTGCATGTCTATCTGCTGTCCAAGGAAAAATACAGCAAACAGATAAGCTATGCCGATTACTGTATGGAACTTAAATCTGTGGACAACAATAGAAAATGCGCCCCGTATGGCCCCGAAACAGCCGCTCTGAAAATCATGGCCGGATGGCATGGCGGCTCCATCCCGCTTACTCTTCATGGGCACACATTCACCTCTCCCAAGGACATTGACAAGGTTAATTTGTCATCCTACTCCAAACAAGAGCAGAATCTGCTTGTCCATTGGCTCAGCCTATTCTTTCAGGAGGACCCCAACGCCAACTATACGGCAAAATCCTACACAAAACGGGCACTTGAATTATTTGAATTCATTGAGCCGAGACTAAAAAAATCAGCTTACATTGCGCTTTGCAACAATTCTTCATTTAATGATGTTGATGGTGCCGTATCGCGCAACAAGCGTGCTTGGATAAAAGTCCGCACAGTACAGGTACTTTCAATTGTCCTCTGCTTCATTCCCATGCTCCTTGTGTGCGGAGCAATAGGCTATCTGTCTGTCACCACCGGAAGTGTTCCGATTGAAATGGCAATGAAGTCTCTTGGCCATTGGGCCGCCATTATTATTGGTGTTATCGGTGCCATTTGTTGCGTTGACGGAGGCATAATAGGCATGGCCATAGGAGGATTCGTAGTATATTGGCTCGTAGAACTGTTGTTCAAGTTCCTTGCCCCTATCGTTCCGTGGCTTGTAATCGCACTTCTATTGGCCACCGTGGTATTCTTCGGCCGAAAGATATTTATTAAAATCGGCAAGCGTTTCGGTTCCAAAGACTTCACTATAAGCGAAATAAAGTTGCGTCATCGCGCAGGATTAGCTTTCAGTTCACGAAGCATCCTGCTTCCCGGCAAGTCTATGGACTATCCCATTCATGACATCAACGAAAACACGAGCTATGCCAACAGCCACATGCCCAAACTCATCAAGAATTCACTTCTGATGCTGGCCCTGAGTGCAGCCGGTGTATTTCTCTGCGGGTGGATTATCAAAAACTATGATAAGGACTATATTGCCCCCGTGGAATCTGTTGAGGGATTTTATAACGGTGATGTGCAGGGCACACCAAGTACCATAACTCTATATAAGAATGACAACGGTCTGTGGGAAGCCGAAATGGTTATCAATTACCGCGCCGGAAAAACCCGACAGATTATGATTGCCAATGAAAAGTCAGATGAACCCGGCACTCTGTATCACAAAGAAAACCCCGAAGTTTCATTGACTTTTCATCCCCGGGAATCGGCCGACGATTCAAAATCGTTGTTTGGTACGTACATCAACTCCAAAGGAAATAAACGTACAGTTAATTACAAACAGACTGAAACTGCTAAAGAATAGAATATGGATTGTAGTAAGTGCGGACGAAAAAACCGTGATATAGCCAAATACTGTAAGTGGTGCGGAGCAAAACTCGCTGCCGCGTCTGACTCAGAGCCTGTCGGCCATGATGGCCCTTTTGCTAAACTCTACGATAAAAAAGGCATCATCGACCAGCTGGAGGAAATCATGGCCAAAGCCAAGAAACGTGCCGACTGGTGCCGTAGGAGCGGTGTCAAAGGACGACTCCCCTTGAGTTTCGTCATAACAGGCAATGCCGGAACAGGCAAGAAAACCGTGGCCTATGCCATTGCTGAAGCCTTAAACAGCATGGGAATCCTTGACGGCACCAAACCCGATATCATCAAACCCGTGGAATACGATGTCTTGATTGAGGGACTGCAAAAGGACGAGATTGAGGTCACATCCAATATGATTATTATTGATGAGGCTCATCGTCTTTATCCCGCCGAGAAAGTTTCCGAAATAGTTCAGCTCGACGGCATACTGCATTACACGGGCGAGTGGCGCGCTGATGAGGACAAACCGGTAGTAGTAATCGTAGGCAACGATGACTTGAAAAAATTCTTTGAAGCAAATCCCGAGGCCAGAAATTCAATAAGTTATTTCCTTGAAACCACTGACATCACGGTGCAGAGTATGGTCAGAATCACTTGCGATATTCTTGAAGAAGAGCACCGCTCGTTGTCGGAAGAGGCAAAGCAGAAACTGGAACGAATTTTTGTCAACGACCAACGCAAAACCGAATCGGCACTTGGCATCAATGGACACAATGCGCGCAAACGTGCTGAGGACATCAGCACTGCCGCTCTTGATTTGCCTATGAACGTGGATTTAGTCGGTACTGATTGTGTTCACGGTGAAGAGTTTGTGCGCAAGAGTCTGGATGAGATAATGGCTGAATTTGACAAATATGTTGGAGTGAAGGAAATCAAGGCGCAGATCAAGACCATTGCAAGAAACATCCAGTTGGATGTGGCAAACGGTCGAAAGCCCAAAATCAAGGATCACTTCCTGTTCCTCGGCAATCCCGGCACCGGCAAAACCACCATGGCGCGTATTTTCGGTGATGCGCTCAATGCTTTGGGTGCCCTTCCGGTAGGACAATTCATTGAAATAGGTGCCGATAGCCTTATATCTCAATATGTGGGCGACTCTGCCAAACTGGTTGAAAAATGGGTCAACAAGGCTATGGGTGGTATTCTGTTTATTGACGAAGCTTACCAGTTTGTCAATAACGACCACGGCAAGGATGCCATGGATGCCCTGATTCGTTATGCCGAGAACGAGCGTGGCAACTTGGTGATGATTCTTGCAGGATATGAAAAGGACATGGCCGCTCTTAAAAAACTCAACGACGGTTACGATTCCCGTTTCAATGAAAAAATCATGTTCCGCGACTATAAGCCGGAGGAGCTCACCGAAATTTTCCGTGGCCTTGTGCGTGACAGCGAGGAACATTTCACTATCGCCCAAGACGCTGATGAGCAACTGCTGAATTTCTTCCAGAACATGTACAACATGCGCCAAAAAGATTTTGGAAACGCCCGCGATGTGCGCAATGCCTACTCCAAGGCAGTGAAACGCCTCAAGCAGCGAATGAACGCCGACCCCTCGGTGGCACCCGCCATTACTCTTGAGGATCTTATGGGCGAAGAGGCTTTGGAGAAGCACACAGTTGAAGATGTCCTTTCCTCGCTTGACGATTTGGTTGGCATGGCGAATTTGAAAAAAGACATCCGCTCTATTGTGGGCAAGGCCATCATTCAGCGTCAGCGCGTGGAACGTGGTCTGGCGGATCCCGAGAACAACGGCATACATATCGCCTTGACCGGTAATCCGGGCACAGGCAAAACCGAAGTGGCCAAACGTCTCGGCCATGTATTTAAAGCCGCCGGTATTCTTCCCACCGACAAAGTGGTGGTCAAAGAGAAAAAGCATCTGCTTGACAGTTTTGTAAACTCTGCGGCCAAGAACATGAACGAAGCCGTGGATGAGGCTTTGGGTGGAATCCTGTTTATAGATGAGGCATACAGCCTTATTCCTATGGACAATCCCAATGAAAAAAGCCAGGATGGTAAGGCCGCGGTGGAAAGCCTGATGACGCGTATGGCAAATGATGCTGGCAAGTTCATCACCGTTATCGCCGGGTATCAGAACCTTATTGACGAATTTATTGCAAATGCCAACCCGGGACTGTCAAGCCGTTTCTCCAACCGCATCCATATTGAAGATTACTCCGCCACCGAGCTTGAGAAAATTTATATGCAGCAGGTAAAAAAGAACCGGATGCAGATTGACGAAGATGCTGTGGAACTCCTTCGCAAGGCAATATGCGAGATGGTTGCTGCCAAGGATGAGAACTTCGGCAACGCCCGCAGCGTGATTAATCTGTTTAAGAAAACCATGCAAAACCAAAGCGACCGCCTCCAGATGGAATTTGACCTCTACAATATTCCGACCGAGGAGATGATTCGCATCAAGAAAGCAGACATCCCCTATAATGAGGCCAAAAAAGTTGACATTGAGGAATGTTTCCGCGAGCTTGATCAGCTTGTCGGTCTCAAAAGTGTCAAACAGGAGATACATAATCTTGCCGATTCCATTTTCACCGAACAGGAAATGGCACGTATGGAAAATCGGCAGCCCGATATCCCTATGTTCCATTATCAGTTCTTGGGTAATCCCGGCACCGGCAAGACGACGGTGGCACGCATCATGGGCAGTATCTTCCACTCTCTCGGACTCCTCCCGACCAACAAACTGCTTGAAGTCAAGCCGTCCGATCTCATTATGGGTTGGCAAGGCCAGACCGCCAAACAAACCCGAATGATGATTAAGCGCGGTCTCGGCGGTGTCCTCTTCATCGATGAGGCATATGGACTCCATGACGGAGGTTTCGGCGAAAAGGATGCCACGCCGGAACTGTTGACTCTGCTCAATGACTATATGGGTAAAATGGTGGCTATCGTAGCAGGTTATCCACGCGAAATGGAGGCATGGAAAGCGACCAACACCGGTATTGACCGCCGGTTTGAAAAGAAAATCTACTTTGAGGATTATTCTGCCGACGACCTCTCTGTCATTTTTGAAAACCTCTGCAAGAAGAAAGGAGTCAAACTTGAAGATACGGCCTGCGAAGAAATGCACCGCTACTTTGAAAAACTCGTCCGACACAAAACCCCCAATTTCGGCAATGCGGCTGAAGCTGTCAAATATTTCAAGCAGGTACGCATCAATCAGGGTGCGCGCCTCAGGCGTCTTGGCAATTACACCCGCGAAGATCTCTATTTATTCACTTTCGATGACATGATTATCCGATGAAATGCCTTAATTGTAAATCGACTATTGACAACGACAGCTGGTTCTGCGACCAATGCGGCACCAAAATATATATCTGCCCTGAATGTCACATCCCCGGAAAAGGGGAAGGCAAGCGCTGCGGCATGTGCGGTTCAAAACTCGTTGATGCGGCATCTTTGGCCAATGGAAATCAGCAACCGCGTCCCCATCAGGATCCGCCCAAGCCCAAAATGGCTACAAAACTGGTCTGCCGCAAGGAGAATATAACATTGAACTTGCAGAATGGGGCCGTATTGGGCCGTTTGGAAGGACCTTATCAGAATATGCTCGGCCGGCTTGAATATGTCTCGGCTCGCCACGCTCAATTATGGTCCGAAAACGACCATTGGGTTATATCCGACCTCGGGTCACGCAACGGCACTGCCGTCAATGGCCAATGGTGTTACAATCCCCTCCCGTTCCGAATCGGCGACACAGTAAGATTAGCTAACTATTACGACTTTATTGCAGAATGAGAATCAAATATGAGGCCATAAGCCATGTAGGTGCAGTCCGCTCCCAAAATGAGGACATGGCATACGTTTGCGGTCAGACTCTTCGCAATGATTCTGACTCTTTTGAGTTTGAGGTTCCTGACAACGGCATTAAGCTTGGAGCAATAGTTTGCGATGGGCTTGGAGGCCGGGCCGACGGCGACCGCGCATCCCGCATGGCCTGTGAGCACTTTGAGAATTTTGTTGATAATCTTCCTGACGGCCTTGAACCAAATGAGATGATACAGCAAATCAAGCGATGGTTTCAAGCCACCAATCAGGCCATAATGACTGCCGCCGCCGGAAATGGAATGGCGACAACTCTCACCGGAATACTTCTTTATTATAATCAGGCATATTTACTTAACAGCGGTGATTCACAAACACACCGACTGCGTCATGACAATTTCAGGCAGGTTACAAAAGATCATTCTGAGCATGAACGCCTTCAGAATCCTTCGGCACCTTCCCACCTTATGTATAATTGCCTTGGCATTGATGAAGCATTCGTGGATGTAACTCCTACAAGAATAATTGAGGGCGACCGGTATCTGATTTGCTCCGATGGCCTTTCTGATTATGTGAGCACCGATATCATCCGGCGCGATTCCGGCTCGGCTGAAAAACTGCTTCAGGATGCTCTTGAGCAGGACGCTCCCGACAATGTTACTATAATAATTATTGATGTTCTTCCATGAAAAACGACCCAACACTTGACGAGCTCGGGCGCTGCCTTATGATAGGTATCTCAATTGAACTGCACGGTGATCCCGACGGCATAAAACATTCCGGCATATCACGTGAATTTGATATTGCAAAACTGAAACAGGGCGATGACCTTGCAGAACCGGGATTCCGGTGCGGGCACATAACAGTAAAGGATATTACGCCCGAGCATATCACGGTAGCTTTTGACAGTGAAGTTTTGGAGGTCCCTTATGGTGAACGTACCGAGGGCAAGCAGAGCACTGGTTCTTACGAACTCACACAATATTGGGCTAAATATTTTCAGATAAACCTCCTGACAGAAACTATGAATAAATACAATGCCGTACTTGCATTGCATGCCAACAAAGACGCTTCCATTATAAGCGAAACTTGCGATAAGGAGCAGGAAGTTTTGGACAACCTCAACATCCTTATTGACAAAGGATACGTTGACCTCTACCCCATGAAGGCTCTTCTGTCGGCAAGCAACAACTGGGCCAGACAGACTATCGTAAGACCGGGAATGTTTGCCGACATTCTTCAGGAAGGGATAGAGAAAGATACCCTCAATCCCGACCATTCACGGGCTTGGGTATGGATGTATGAGGCAGTTCGATCTAATCAGGAACAGGATCCGTACTTTTTCTTCGGTGACCCAGAACTCATTGAGCCTCTTGTTCAGAAAGCCGCCGAAAAAGGCAACTATTTTGCCGGAAAAGTGAAAGAATTGATGTGGCAAAGCACTGTGAACCAATGGTGGGAACTGGTTGAATCTCAGCTTTATGACATTGCCGGTGCTTATGTAAGCAGAAACCTGCCGGACGACATTGAGCAACAAAAAGCCGGGCTTATATCCAATCTGGACAATATGATTTCAATAGGATGCAACGCCGTATATCCCCTCAAGGCCCTCCTTGCAGCCAGCGATAACTGGGAAACGTGCAAAATTGTGCGTTTTGACAAATTTCGCCAAATCATAAAAGAAGGAATAGACAAAAACGCCTTTGGAAAACGAAGCGAGAAAGCATGGAACTGGTTGGAGTTCGCCATGGAAGCCAACGACCCGAGCACATTCTTTGAGAATAAAGATACATGGGATGACATCTTCCGGGGGCATTTCGTACCTACACATATTGTATTCCTTTACAACAGTTATATTCAAGATTAAATATGCCATGCGTATGAAACCCATATATCTCAATCTCTCAAAACCATTCAGTGAGTTGGAGACAGCTGCATCTCGTTTTTGGGGCAATCCTGCATTGCCCCAAGGCATGGATTATCCGCAATACATTGACGATGAAGGCGACCAATACCCTTATGTATTCCTATGTCAGATCAATCTTGCGGATTTGCATGCGTTCAGTGCCGACAATCCTCTTCCGGCAACCGGATTGCTGCTGTTTTTCGCTAAGATTGACCATTATCTTGGGCAGTTTGCGGCAACCGATTGCATCGGCGGAGCGATAAGCAATCCCCAAGCAGTAAAAATCATATACATTCAGGATTGCTCCAATCTCCGTGAGGTAGTGCTGGTGGATGATGACGACCGGCCCATTTCGCCCGAAGAGATGGAAATAACATTCACCCATGACCATGAGACGCTTGGCGATGACCACTGTCTCTTCGCCTATCCTGACCACAGGGAATGGGAAACTTGGGACCATCCCTATGAAGATTGGCTCATACTCCTTCAGATTGATTCATTCTCCGGAATGGATTTCAACCTCAACTTCATGGACTTCGGAGTCCTTGATTTCCTCATATCCACATCCGACCTGCACACCGCCGATTTCGCCAATGTACGGGCCATCGTCCTCTCCACATAAAAGACTCAGCATTAAATACATATACCACTATTACAGTTTACATTTCAATCTTTCCGTCCATACAACCACATAAACCATTTAATCTTGCTGTTGTTACATATCTATAAGCGGCAAAACAATACAAGATTATGGACGAAAAAGACAAGCTCAAAATCCTTCGTGAAAAGATTAATGCTGCCGATGCCATCGTGGTTGGCGGCGCATCTGGAATGTCCGCGGCAAGCGGTTTCAAATTCTATTATGCGGGTGACATAGCTGCAACATTAAAAGGATTAAAAGAATGAACATCCCCGATTCAGAACTTCGGACACTGTCCCCCGTTGTAAGAAACCTTTTCTTACAATGGGATGACTTTATGCACCGGCATGTAAAATTCAACTTGCCCGAAAGCCAGATTCACACCGAGGGACATTGTGAGCGCGTGCTGCTTTACGCGCTCATTATGGGTGAAAAGATATTCGGTGAAGACCTTGACGCACTTGAAATACTTGCTCATGCGGCAATCTTTCACGACACCCGGCGGCAGGATGACTATCTCGACACCGGCCACGGCGCAAGAGCCGCAGTGTATTACGAAAATTTCTGCAAAGCACATCCGGACATTACCTTCCATCCTGAATCGGTATTTTTGATGCGATACCACGATCTTGACGATTCTAAAGGTATTGATGCCATACGTAAGTGTTTCAACAAAGATTCCGACAAAGTCATCACTCTCTATCAGATTTTCAAGGATGCCGATGCGCTTGACCGCTGGAGGCTCGGTAGCAAAGGTCTTGACCCGAAATTCCTTCGCACTGCTCCCGCTAAAAACATGACCGGTTACTCCCTTCGTATCGTCCGCGAAACCATTCCGCCCGAACAGCTCGCAAAAACCGAGCCCGAAGTAGAGCAAATCATTCAGCAACAAAACAAATAAGGCTTAACTACCCGTATATCCAGGATGAAGAACAAGCTGCTACTTATTATCGATCCACAAATTGATTTCATAACCGGCACACTCCCCGTGCCGGATGCACAACCGGCCATAGATTCCCTGTCAGAGTATATACGTGATAACATCTCTGATTATACGCATGTTATCGTTACTGCCGACCGCCACCCAATGCGCCATTGCTCATTCATATCCCAAGGCGGTAAATGGCCCTCTCATTGTGTGGCCGATTCAATAGGTGCCGCGATATGGCCCCCGCTTATGGATAGGCTTCTTGATACTCCTGACAAAGTGACCATACTTCACAAAGGCCAAAATGCCATGACCGAGGAATATTCCATACTGAAAAACGAGGATGCGGCCCGGCAGATTTTGGCAATCATAAAAGATAAGGACATTGCCCAAACCGACATATGCGGACTTGCCGGCGATGTATGCGTGTCTGACACCATACGCGATTGGTTAACCTTTCCCGCTCATACCTCACTGAACATTCTAAGGAAATTCACTCCTTCAATTGATGGCGGCAAAACCCTTGATTCGTTAATCTCAAAATACCGACTGCAATGCGCCAGATAATTCAACACTTCACCGACGACGATCTCTATAAATTCACAATGTGCTGCGCGGCAATAAAAAATTTCCCTCGCACACAGGTGAGATACTGTTTCAACGACCGCAACAATACTGTTTATCCTCCGGGATTTGCCGAAGAACTTCGCCATCAGATCAAGATGCTTGAATCGGTGGTTATCACCGATGAAGAGATAGCTTTCATGCGCCGGCGTTGCAGATATATACCCGCATGGTTCTACAGTTACCTCAAGGGATTCCGCTATGACAGCAGTTGGGTCAGGGTGAATCAGGATGAGGACGGACATCTTGACATAATGTTTGAGGGTTGCTGGAGCAGTACCATACTCCTTGAAGTCAAGGTGTTGGCGATTATTTCGGAATTATATTACATAATGACCGGCGAGGACAAATCATTTGATTATGATTCCTATTATGCCAAATCCCGTCATAAAGCGCAACGGTTGATTGAGGCCGGCTGCACATTCAGCGACTTCGGCACACGGCGGCGTGCTTCCTTCAAAGCACAAGACACCGCCATACGGGCCATGAAGGAATGTCAGCAATCTCTGACCGGACCGGGGAAATTCACGGGCACAAGCAACGTATATTTCGCCATGAAATACGACCTCGTTCCCATCGGCACAATGGCGCATGAACTGATCTGTGCCATTGCCGGAATGTATGGCCCGCAGATGGCCAACTATCTCGCTATGAAAACATGGGGTGACACATATAGAGGCTCGTTAGGCACTTTCCTTTACGACACTTATGGCTGGAGAATTTTCAGCCTTAACTTCTCCGAAGATTATGCCAACATGTTCAAGGGACTGCGCGTTGACAGTGGCGATAATTTCAGGGAACTTGATCTTATAACTTCCAAATACCGCGATCTTCACATTGATCCGCGCACCAAACAGATTGTATTCAGCAACGGCCTTGATGTTGACGGTGCTATCGAGATACAGAAGTACGCGCAAAACAAGTGTATCCCCTCCTTCGGCATTGGCACACACTTCACCAACGATTTTGATGGAGTCAGACCCATGAACATCGTCATCAAACTTGTTGCCGTGAAAATCACCGAATCATGGCCGTTTTACTGCGATACATGCAAACTCAGCGAAGACCCCGGAAAATACTCCGGCAATAAAGCCGTCGTTGACCGATTTCTGGAGATTCTTCACCTTGATACCTCTACCAAGAGCCGGTTCGACAATATGTGAAATGCCTCCTTGACCATCACCCATTGATTACTTCATGTTAAAGCAATAGCATTATCATTGAAACTATTCCCAGCAATAGCCCCGGTAATATTATTGGGAGACTGTATTTCCTCAACTTCTTTATTTGAACCTCATTCAATTTCTTGTTTCCGTTACTTTTGAAATACTTGGCAGCCACGATAAGCCGCACTATTGCACCTACCACCAGCAGCCCGAGGCTTATATCCAGAAACAGACTCCCCAAACGGTAATATTCCATAACTTCGTTTTTACTTAATAACATCCTCTCTTGCAATAAAGTTTCCTGTATAAAGTCGGCGAGACAGATGTTTGCGATTTGAAATATTTGCCAAAAGAAGAAATCGTAGAGAAATTCAGTCCGTAAGCTATCTCTTTTATTGACTTTGATGTGCATATCAGCTGCGTTTTAACAATGTCTATCAGCTTCTTGTTAATCCAGTAATTGGCCGTTTCTCCACTGACCTTCTTAACTATACCTGACAGATATTTCGGACTGATACACAATCTTGATGCATAAAACCCTATATGCCTTTCATGCGATATATATTCATCCAGTAAGCTGTTGAATCTTTTGTACAGATATTCACTCCTTGGTATATGTCCGGACGCATTTTCCAAGGTAGGCATTATATTGATGTATATTTTACGTTCACCCGCCAACGATTCCAGTGCGATGAAAAGATCAGATGTAGCCAACCCTGTTTCTCTACTCAGTATATCACAGGTCATGCACCCGACATGTTCATGTATGGCAGTAAGAACCTTCTGTTTTATACTTTCATCACACATTGCATTCCACTGTTTAATTGTTTTTCTGGAAACTTACCACAGCCCATATGCTTGCAAGGGCACCGTAGATGCACAGTGGCACAAACTGTGGCAGAAGTTGGGTGAATGTACTCCCCTTGAGATATATCTCACGCATGGCTGTGATTATATAGCGCAGCGGATTGAGGCGGGTAGCTTCCTGTGCCCAATGGGGCATTGAGGCGATTGGCGATATCAGTCCGCTTGTCAGAATGAATATCACTATAAAGAAAAACATCACTATCGCAGCCTGACGCATATTGTCACTGTAATTGGAGATAGTCAGTCCGAGCGACGATATGGTAAATATATAAACTATATTGAACAGGAATACCAACCCTACCGATCCTGCAGGCGTAACTCCGTGAATTTTCCACGCAAGCAGCATTGAGAACCCTACTATAAATATACCTACAGTCCAGTAAGGTATCATCTTGGATAGAATGAATTCTATACGCGACACCGGAGTCACATTGATCTGTTCTATAGTGCCGCGCTCCTTTTCGCCAACCACATTCAGAGCAGGAAGAAATCCCACAAGCAATATCAGAGTCATTGCCATCAGTGCCGGTATCATATAAGGCTTGTAGTCAAGACTCGCATTGAACAGATAGCGCGGTTCCACATTCACCGGACGGTGTGACACTCCTCCGCTCTCATATCCCAATTCCCGGGCATACTGCATCACAATCTGGGTCAGATACGAGTTGCCGAGACCGCCTTTCATGCCGTTTACCGCATTGACCGTCACCATCACATCGGCACCGCCGGTGCGGTACAGATTGTGCTCAAATTCATTTTCAATAGTGACTATAAAATCCACATCGCCACTCTGAAGCAAATTATATGCCGTCTCATAATTAGGGCAGGTGGCATACAGATTAAAAAACTCCGAAGCCTGCAACTTTTGTGTCAGTCGGCTTGACAGTGTCGAATGGTCACAGTCTATTACTGCGATATTCAGATTCTTGACCTCCTGCGTGGCTATGCGGGGCACAACATTCATCATGGCTATCGGCAGAAGTATGAATACAACAGGCAGCAGCCAGTTGCGAAACATCTGCTTGTATTCTTTTGTAAGAAGATATGGTAATGCTTTCATAACATTCTGTTTTAAGTATCAGGCGAGTCTTGTTTTGAAAAACTTCCATGCAAGCAGCATGAACACTATTCCTTCTATTGCAAGAGCACGTATCTCCGGTATCACATATTCTATGCTCACTCCCTCCACCATGATTTTGCGTGAAGCTGATATGAACCATTTTGCCGGAACTATGTTGGATATTATCTGCGCGGCAACCGGCATTGACTCTATGGCAAACACCATTCCCGAAAGATATATGCCCGGTACTATTATCAGCAGCGAAATCAACATGGCTGTTACCTGTGAATTAACTACGGTAGAAATAAACAGACCCAACATCAGCGCTACGAATATATAAAGAACAGCAATCGCGCCATACAACAATAATGAACCCGACATCGGCACATGCATTATGAAATATGATATGCATATAATCACTATCAGATCAACTATAGAAATAATCATGTACGGCACAAGCTTTGCCAGCACTATGTCAATAGAGGGCAGCGGTGACGCGAGCAGTATCTCCATGGTTCCCGTCTCACGCTCTCTCACTATGGCTATTGAGGTCATCATACAGCATATAAGCAATATTATCAGTCCCACCACACCGGGCACAAAATTCACTTCCGATCTCAATTGTGGATTGTAAAGCATACGCGAATTCACCCTTATATTGAACTGCTGTCCCGCTTCTCCGGTACTTGCCATCTGTTGCGCCAGCTCTTTCTGAAACCCTGCCACCACCTGTTGCGCGTATGCTACCCTCACGCTTGCCTGATTTGGCTCGCTGCCGTCTGACAAAATCTGTATTGAGGCATCCTGTGAGTGCATTATGCGTTCCGCAAATTCCGGGCCGAAAACCACCACAAGGTCTATTTCTCCTTTCCTGAAAAGCTCTGTGGCTTCCTCCTCGGTCTTGACTTCTCCTTTACCGATAAAATAATCATTGGCATACAGCCTGTGGGTGATCTGCTCCGTGTACTGATCGTGACTTTGGTCAAGCACCGCCACTCTTATATCCTTTACTTCATTTTTGATTACGAATCCAAGGAGCAACACCAATATCTGTGGCATTACCAGCAATATCAGCAGCGAACGCGGATCGCGCAGTATATGTATGAACTCCTTCCGGACGAAACTTAAAAACTGCTTCATTATCTTATTCCATTTGATTGTCAATCTCCACGCTTGGCTGTTCTGGCCAGTGCATAGAATACATCATACATCGTCTTCCCGTGAAATTGCTCCTTCAGCTGCGCAGGTGAGCCAAGTGCGTCTATGCGCCCGTCCACCATAATGCTGACGCGATCGCAATATTCGGCCTCATCCATATAATGTGTCGTCACAAACACGGTGATGCCACTGTCGGCCGCTTTGTATATCAGCTCCCAGAACTGGCGGCGCGTCACAGGATCCACACCGCCCGTAGGCTCATCAAGAAACACAATGCTCGGCTCGTGAAAGATGGCAAGCGAGAATGCAAGTTTCTGTTTCCAGCCCAGAGGCAAACTTTTCACCATCGTTTTGCGCTCTGCCTCAAATCCGAGTTCTTTCAGCAGTTCGGTTATTTTATCGCGCACTTTCTTTCGGGGCATACCATAGATACCACCGAAAAGCACAAGGTTTTCCTCCACCGTCAGGTCATCGTATAACGAGAATTTCTGCGACATATATCCGATATGGCGCTTGACATCCTCATATTGGGTCGCGACATCATACCCCGCTACCGTTGCTTTGCCGTCACTTGGCTGGGAAAGCCCGCACAACATGCGCATCGCCGTCGTTTTTCCGGCGCCGTTCGCTCCCAGAAAACCGAATATCTCACCTTTATGCACCTCAAAAGTCACATGGTCGGTAGCCGTGAAATCCCCGAACCTCTTTGTCAGTCCTTCGGCTTTTATTACTATTTCATCTGTCATGACTTTATTCCTGTAGGTTCATAAAACAATCCTCGATAGTAGGCTCCACTGCCTCTATCACAATGTCACGGTGGCCGAGTGCTTCAAGCTGTTCGCGGAGTGAGTCTATTGTCAGTACCGATGGGTCAACGGTGGCATGATGGTTCTCGCCGAAAGCGAAAGCTGTCTTTACACCCTTGATTCCGCGCAAGTCGGTAAGGAGCCGGTGCATCTTGTCGGAGCGCACCGCCCAGAGTGTCTGAGTGTACGCCTTGATAATGTTATCAGGCGTGTCGATAGTCAGAAACTGTCCTTCCTGTATAAGAGCGATGCGGTCACACTGTACCGCCTCGTCCATATAAGGGGTTGAAACGATTATGCTCAGTTTGAAATTCTTTTTCAGTTTCTGCAACATTTCCCAGAATTCCTTGCGGCTCACCGGATCGACACCGGTTGTAGGCTCGTCAAGAAAAAGCACATGGGGAGCGTGTATCAGGGCGCACGAAAGCGCGAGTTTCTGCTTCATGCCGCCCGACAGTTTGCCGGCTTTGCGTTTCTTGAACGGTTCAATCTGACGGTATATATCCTCCACCAGATGATAGTTTTCTTCTATGGTGGTGTTGAATACAGTGGCAAAGAACGACAAATTTTCCTCTACCGTCAGATCCTGATACAGAGAGAAGCGTCCCGGCATATATCCGATATGCTGCCGTATCTTCTTGTAATCTTTCACCACATCCATGCCATCGACCACGGCGGTGCCGGAGTCGGCAAGGAGCAGGGTCGTGAGAATACGGAACAGCGAGGTCTTTCCGGCTCCGTCGGGACCTATCAGTCCGAATATCTCACCTTCTCCCACATCAAAGGTCACTCCTTTCAGAGCCTTTACCTTACCTTTGTCATACGACATTTTAAGGTTTTCCACACTCACTATTGCCATAATCGACACGTTTATAATTTCACATCACCATACATTCCGCGCTTGATCAGGCCGTCATTTTTGACTGCTATCTTTATGGCATACACCAGATTGGAGCGTTCATCTCGTGTTTGGATAGTTTTGGGCGTAAATTCCGCCTCGCTGCTTATCCACGACACCGTGCCATCATACTTCTTGCGTCCGTCTGCCCCCTGATCGGCATAGACTTTTACTTTCTGACCTATTTTCAGTCCCGTCAGCTGATCAGCCGTGATATAGGCTCTGAGCTTCATATCCGACACATTGGCCACCTTGAACAATGCACGTCCGGGCACTGCAAATTCGCCGGCCTCGGCATATTTTGACAGTATCACCCCGTCTATGGGAGATGTTATCACTGCCTGATGCATCATATCGTCTATCTGCCCCATCTGAGCGTCAAAGCTTGCCGATTGTCCGTCTATACTTTGGTTGGCCGTTGTCACTTGCTCGTTCGCCGCCGTGAGTTGTTTCTGCAGGGTGGCTATTTGATAACCAAGGTCATCCACCTGCTTCTGAGTAGCGGCCCCGTCTTTTAACAGTGCCTTGAATCGTGCCTGTTCCGATTGCAGATTGGCAATCTGCTGACGCAATGATGCCACCTGTTGCGCAGTATTGAGCTTGCGGCTTGTGGCTGCGTCTTTACCGGCATGAAGTTGCTCTTTTTTCAGTATAAGCTGCGTCATGTCAAGCTCCCCGAGTGGCTCATTCGCTTTTACCGTCTGGCCCTCCTCCACATTGAGCGACACGATTTCGCCTGTGCCTCGGGCCGAAACAATTACTTCAGTAGTCTCAAACACGCCCGATGCATCGTAATCCACGTTTTTGTTTCCACACGCTGTGAGCACCATTGCCGGAACTGCCCATATAAGAATTGTAGTTCTTTTCATATCGTTTGTATTTTTAATTATTCGTAGTGTATTTAAGATCATAGTTCTCCTTCAGCATCAATATTGTATGGGTGGAGAGGTCTATGCGTGACTGGTTTTCACGGGTTATCTCCTGAAGCAGATTGTTGGTGTCGATTATCCCGTGTTCCAGTTTTGATTCGGCTGCGCGGCGCACATCGCTCCGCAGCGACACTATCTCCTTGTCGTCAACTATCAGTTGGCGGTATTTAGCTATGCCGTCGCTCTGCTGTATCTCAAGCAAACGGTTATTGAACAGAAATGTCTCACGGGCCGACTCCACCAGTCCGCGACGGGTACTGAGTTTGGCGCGGTCATTCTTCCTTGTGTACAACGCTCCGATGTTCCATGACAGTCTCACGCCAACTATACCGTTTAGTTTCCATGTGCGGTTGAACATCGCTTCAAACTGGTTATAACCCGGGTAACCGTAATAACCCTGTGCAAAGACACTCAGTCTCGGCAGCAGACGGGCGTTAAGCAACTTTTCCTGCGCATCGGCAAGCTTGATCTGTGAGTCAAAAAGATGCAGCTCGGGCCGTTTGTTCTCGTGAGTGTTGACCACCACATCCTGAGGCATTCCGAGATTGGCAACCTCTCTGCCTATAAACACCGACAGCATATCGGTCATGCTTTTACGTGAGGATGCCAGCTCCGTGGCCTGCTGCTCCGCCTTTAGCTTTTCAGCCTTGACCGTGTTGACATCGCTTTTCATAGCCACTCCATGAGCCAGCATTGAGTTGAGCTTGTTCAGATTTGACTGAAGGAGCGTCTGCAAATCCTTGTTCAGCCGTATCTTCTCATCAAGCAGCAGAATACCGAAATACAAATCATTTATTCGCTTACGTACCGCATAAAGGTCTGTGGCGGTTTGCGCCGACTGTACCTCCCCCTCAAGGCGAGCCACATCCTTTTGGCCGCTGATCAAACCTCCGTCATATACCGTCTGGTTTATGTCAACCCCTACACGGTACTGGTCCTTACGGATACCCTTGGCCTGAAGGCCCTGCTGGCCGAGCATTCTCTGCAGCACATCCGGAAGTGTCATCACATCGCTTTGGTAGGTGGCCTGTGCCATTGCAGAAATCTGCGGCAGCCATCCCTTGCTGATGTTGCTGACGGTATAGTCGGTTGTCTGCCTTATCAGGTCATACTGCTTTATAAGCGGATAATTCTCCTCTGCCAACTGCTGGCACTCGTCAAGCGTCACCGTCTGTCCCTGTGCCGGTAAAACAAGGAGCATAAGAATGAATAATGCTGTGATATGCTTCATATTTTTATATGTTTTGATTTTCACAACGCAAAGATATAACTGCTTATCTGGGTTATAATATCAAGATACGTATTTAAATTATTGAATTTGTATGATTGGGTGTTTATTTTTTGAAAAATATAACACAATATACCTATTTTTGCCCGAGAATAATACAAACGCCACAATGTCAGCAACCGCTATTCACGACTTTTCATTGCAGACCACCGATTTCAGTAGTCTTGATAATCTGCCCGATCTGGCTTTTGTAAACGAGCATTTCGGAATGATTCTCAACGTAGGCTCTGCTCGCAACGATTTTATCAAAGCCAATCAGCCATACCGATTTCTTGAAGGAAGAATTCTGTGGGTCACCGACGGTTGGGCCGACATTGAACTCACTTTGGAGGAATATCACATAAAAAAAGGCGATATAGTACTGCTGGCTCCCGAATCAATAATTGAATTGAAATCCAACAGTCCCGATTACAACATGATCGGTATTATATATAACGTGGATATTCCGGTCAATGAAAGTCTGATTATTCATGCCGGAGAAACTGAGATGCAGGAAACACTCAGAATGGCAAATATCCTTTGGGACACAGCTCGCCACACCCCATTCCGGCTCAAAACAGTTACTCACCTCCTGTCTGCCATAATAACCAACATCCAGTATATCAACCGCACTGAGCAGGAATCAACCCTGCAAAAAAAGAAAACGCGTCAGGAACTGCTGTTCAGCAAATTCAAGAAACTTGTCAACGAGCATTGCTCCCGCCACAGGACCATACCGTTTTACGCCGAGCAACTGGCACTTACTCCACATTACCTTTCCAGCCTGATAGCAAAAGCAAGCGGCCGGAGCGTGATGTACTGGATCAACCGCGCCACTCTGGTTCAAGCCAAAGTATTGCTGAAAAACAAAGACATGCTGATATATGAGGTAGCTGAGAAACTTAATTTCCCAAGCCAGACAGCATTCGGCACATTCTTCAAAAGAGAAACCGGAATGACCCCGAGCGAATACCAAAGATTAGATTAGTTAAGGTATATAACATCACTTAGAGCCGGTTAGACAATATGTACTCAGATGTTGTCTAATCGGCTCTAAATTGCTTTTCTACTTGCATTTTATCAAAGCTTTGTTGTATATTTGCGCTTGAAAAGAGCCATTTACCAATAGGGCAAGCTCATAAAACCATCCGATATCCAATATTTTCGCAATATGAAGAAAATTCAGAAACTCAAGCTTTGCAACTGGTGCCTCCTACCGGTCACAATTGCCATGCTGGTTTCTGGCATCCAGCTTGAGGCAACAGGCAGCCGGGGTGTAACATCCGTTTGGATTCATATTGCCATTGGCATCATATTTGCAGTGCTGATATGTTATCACATATTCCTGCATTTTGGAAAAAGCAACTGGTTCAAAAAATTCAGTAAACAAAAAAGCCCCGTCACACGCATCCTGTGGTGGGTAGCACTCGCCACATTCATCACCGCTATCGCGTCAACCGTCCATTGGATGCAATCATTTACCCACGCATCCATTGGTGGAGTGCATGGCAAATTAGGCTTTCTCATGATAATCCTGTCGATAGGACACATCTGCAAACGAATAAAATTTTTCAAACCCCCTAAAGCGTAAATTTTTATCCCAATCTATACCACTTTCATAACCAATTCCTATACTACCCGTCTTTCTCAAACCAAAATTCATAACCCTATCAAGCATTTGACCTAAACTATGGAAACAGATTTATCCACCGGCGAACAATGGTTTGTCATGCGTGATCTCAAGCGTGCAAATGCAAAGCTCCCGGCATACAAGCAGTTGGAAGAAGCAGGATTTCGCGTCTTCACACCCATGACAACAAAAATAATTGAAAAAGGAGGCAAAAGAACAAGAATACAGGTACCGTTTGTTCAGGACCTGCTTTTTGTGTATTCAAGCAAAGAGGCTCTTGACAAGGTCGTCACCCGCACACAAACACTGCAATACCGGTTCCTGAAAGGAGCCGCATACTGCACCCCAATGACAGTACCCGTTGCCGAAATGGACCGCTTCATAACCGCCGTTACATCTGTAAAAACACCGCAATACTATCACCTTGACGAAATAACGCCAAGCATGTATGGAGCAAAAATACGAATGGTTTGCGAAGGTCCCATCAATGGATTTGAAGGAACTCTGCTCAAAATCAAAGGCTCCGGCAAAAAAAGACTCTTGGTGAAACTCACCGGTGTCCTTGCCGCAGCCGTGGAAATCGGCAATGCCGATTACATTGAGCTCGTCAACTCCTGAGCCTGCTGTTCAAGCAGTCCGTTATTCGGTTATTTCCACGTAATTCCCTTCAGAATCAGCTATCGCACATTCATAATATCCGTCGCCTGTAGTGCGGGGATTACTAAGTATTGTGTAGCCGTCTTCCCTGAATTGTTGAGCCATGATGTCAACGGCTTCTTTACTCCCAACCGATATGGAAAAATGAGCCAACCCTTTCAGATCTCCCCTGCTCGCCGGAGAGTCCTTGCCGGGTATGTTCATAAGCTCGATTCGCGCTCCTCCATCCTTGAACGACAAGAAATAAGAGCTGAAATTTTTTTTGGCATTGATGTACTTGCCACTGCTGGACATATCAAAATAGTGGATATAGAACTCCCGGAGCAATTCTAAATTTTCTGCCCATATAGCTATATGATCAATTTTCATCAGTCCTATATTATTTAGTACTATTATTCATCAACCACTGCACCCTGCGCGAATCGGGCAAATGCTTAATGGCGAACCCATCAAATTGAGCCTTGAACCCGTTGCCGTCCGGACTCGCCCCCATCATTCCCACCATTACGGGATGATTGTCTTGAAGCCACGCATTGCGCATCATTATATATTCCTTGTCGTCAAAAGAATAGAAAACCTCCACGGCATCCAGACGCCGGATTGCCTTTATCCATACATACGCCACAGGCTTGTCCAAAGGTATGATGCTCCAATCACTTGTATGATGAGTTACAACCGTACTCAGATTATATTTCCCATCTACAAACTCAATACCTGCTTTGATATAATTTTCATGGTCGGTGCGCAGCATCAGTCCAGCCTGGTCAAAACGTATTTTATAGTCTCCGGATATTCTCACTTTCACCTCAAATTCGCCTCCCTGCAAGGCATATAGAAACGGCGCATCATCCACAGTGAACCCATAATGCGATATCCTCCAATAGTCCGTTTGGGGTGTTACATTCATCATAAGTGAGTTGCCTTCAATCTGCCAGTTTTCCGGCTCATTGAACCACTGCATTTTATCCAAGGTTTGTGCCATAGAGATACAGGGAGCAGAGAGAATTAACACACCGGATAATACTATTCTTGTCAGGTTATTCTTTGGGTTGAACATACGTTGATAGTTATTAAATTTTATTACCTTTGCAATTTGTAACACATTGATAGTGCAAAGGTAAGGCATTTACCGGCGCCCGGCAATACTGATTTATAACCATTTTACGCACACACAACCGATGGATGTAAAAAATGAGCTGAACGACAAATTCCTGTCTCAGGATTTCGGAAACAACGACCGGATTTCTGAAAACCTCAACAGTTACAGATTATTTGCCTCCGGATATGCCCGTATTGAAAATGCCATTGCGGTACTGAGCGACTTGAAAGAGCGCAAAAGCTATATCTATTATGGCGGTATGGCTCAGACCTTGGGTATGGACACCAAGAGCCAATGCAGGTGTGTTGATTCCATTTGGGAGGATGAAATATTCCGATGCATTTCGCCCCGCGACATGGAGAGAAAGCATCTTGAAGAGCTTAAGTTCATCCATTTTATACGGACTAAAACCAAACAGGATTATTCCAACTATTACCTGTCAAGTGTCCTGACCATGATTGACAGGGAGTGCCACAGGCATCTGGTTCGGCACAGGGTGTTTTATGTCGGAATACAACCCAACGGAAGCATCCGGCTGGCATTATGCCTCTACAACCTCACTGATGACAAATCCGATACCAAAAGTTATATCTGCGAGTCTGTGTCGGGCAAGGTTCTGCCTTTAGAGCAGCACAACTGCAACGATTTGGTTTCTAAAAGGGAAAAAAAGATACTTCGGTTCATTGATGAAGGGATGCTGAGCAAGGAAATTTCCGAGAGCCTTTCCATAAGCATACATACCGTCAACAGACACAGACAAAACATATTGCTGAAATTATGTGCCTCAAACTCCATTGAAGCGTGCCGTATTGCAAAACAGCTTAACCTCATATAGCTGAATTAACATCTTATGTTCATCATTGAGCCTATTTAACTTATTGACCGCAACACCCATTGGCATTAATAACTACTTTTGTGCCAACTCTCATTGCTGTCATGTATCGCTGTTTTGCATTCATCATCATTTTTGTCCTCTCGCTATCCGCAGTGGATGCTCGGGGCGCACAAAACCCCGTCATTGCCGACTCCGTAACCCGGCAGCCTCTCCCCTCTGCCTCCATTTTCAACCGTCACGGCTCCATGATAGGCTTAAGCAGCAACAAGGGCAAAACGCCCTACCTGTCTCCCGACAGCTACCCCATTACCGTGCGTTATCTGGGATTCAAAGAAAAATCTGTCGCTTTCCCCACACCCGACACCATATTCCTGCAAAAAACGGTAGCCTCTCTCCCCGAGGTGGTAGTAGAATCACGACAGCACAAAGTATTGCACATGCTCGCCTACGTACGCGAATACTCCACTCTCTCCACCTATACCGACACCGTGTTCCTTTTTCGTGAAAAAATGGTGGATTACATGCTTGTCCCCGACAAAAAAACCAAGTTTAAGGGATGGTCCAATCCCAGAATCCTCTCTTGCCGTTCCTACTACCATATCACCAACAACCAAGGACTTGACAGTGTCAGCGACATCAGCAACCATCATTTCTCCTGGTCCGACTGGATAGGAGTCGCCCCCTCCGTCCCGCTGCCTTCCGCGCTCCTGATTGCCGATGAGGCCACCGACACCGTACGTGGTAAATACAGCCCCACCGAAATCTGGACAAAACACCGCGACAACCTCATGGTGGATGTGAATGTGCTTGCCGACACATCCAGCCGCAAATGGGTGCCCAACCTCTCAGGCTTTTTCCGCAATAATCTTGATTTTGAGCAATTCCGCCTCCGCTTCAATTACAGTGATGTGACAGGCGACCGACTCTCGCCTCTTGACCTCACAGGCTATTCCTTCAACATTGAGTCCAACGGACGCGGTCATGCCATGTTCGGCTTCAACCACCTCAACGAGCAGTTTTTCGTCAGCACCTATGCCGAAGTATATATGCTTGACAAAGAATACATCACGCTCAAAGAAGCCAAGAAATGGACAAGCAGCAAACTCAATTTCAACGAAATAGGCATATATGAGCCGGACAATGTACCCCCGCTCCAACCAGCCATATCACAGCTCGTGAGCCGCGTCAACAGCATCAATCAAAACAAAATTCGGCTCGACATCCCGCCCGACTACCGCTACGTGAGTCCGCACAAAAACAACAAAAACTTCGCATTCGGCCATCGCGCCCTCGCCATGCTCAAGCAGCTCACAGGCATCACCCTGATCAAATCACACAAAAACATGCGCCACAACTGGAACGAGTTCAAGCACGACCGCATCCGAAAAAACAGCCGCGCCTATTGAACCCGCCGCCTTCCCTACTTCACCGGCGGTTGCCAAAACCATGCCTCGTCTGTAGTGATTATATGAGCATTGTCGTAGTTGCTGCCTTGGGGCACAAGAGCCACAAACTTGCCCTGACGGTGAGGATATGAAACCGTGCTCTCTGGCTCCGACTGGTTGAATGCATTTACCGACATGATATATAGGTTCTTGGCCATATATTCGTCAAGATAATACTCCTTGTCCTGCGTGTAGCGGTTATTCCAGTTGGCATCATTATTGATTGCCAGCGGTAGGTTGTGTTGCAAACGGTAGCGCACCTCGCCCGGATGAAGCAACGTGCCCTTCTCATCCATAACATACGCCGCAAAGGTAGGATCCATCCATATCCATTTGCCGAGCGATTCGCTCCAGGCCACGCATATCACATGGCAGTCATTGTCGGTGTCCCATGCCTTTGATTGACAAGTCACATAGCGTGCCGGAATCCCCTCCGCAAGAAGTGCTTCCGCAAGACTTATCGCCAAGGCGCGGCAATTGTAGCCGCAACTGTCGCGTCTTGCCGATTCGTAAGTATTCCTGAGGTTCCTCGCTCCGGGAGCCAGCCCGTTGCCCCCGTCGTGAGGAATATTGTTGTGAACCCAGTATAGCAGATTTTTGATGCGCGACACATCATCGCCATTACCCGCAACGCTGTCAAGGTTGAAATACTCGCGTGTTGCCGCCAAAAGCGAATCAGATGGGAGCGCATACTCCAGATTCGGCTTCTTAATCGTATCGGCCGCATAGCTGGGCGATGCTTTCAATATCTCAAGTTTGGTTTTCACATCATCGCTTGTGTTCCACGCATATTCCATTGCGCTTTTCAGACTCTCTGCCGACAACGCACATCCAAGTTCGGCCAACACAGGTTGTAGAATTTTTGCGGCACGATATGCACTTCCGCGCATCCATTTTGAATTTTTGGCACGAAGCACCTCCTCTTGCCACCGGGCAACACGCTCCATGTCAGCTATGAGTTTTGCATTGCCTTTAAGTTGCGCCACTGTTGCCGCCGGAGTTAGGCTGTCGTTATACGCCATGAGAAACGCGCCGTTATTGGTAAAGCCCACACTGTCAGGCTCAACGCCTAAATCCACCACCACACTCTCAAACACTATTTTTTCAAGGCTCGGCACTCTGGATGTCAGTCCCGAGCCACCGGTCGATGACACCGGCCCACGGAATATAATCGATTTCAGTTTGGGGCAGTCCATTATAAGAGTGCAATCAAAATGTCCTATCATTCCGTTGAACACCACCTCCTCAAGATTCGGAAGTGCGTTTATCAGTGCTCCGGGCACATAATCCACATTATTGAATATAATTTTCCGTACATTAGGAAAATCATAGCCATCACCAAACTCATTGCCGAGGCGCCCAAACGTTCCCACATCCGGAATCACAATCTCCTCAGCATCCGCTGGATAAACAAGGCTGTCAGGAAACAGTACATGCCCGTCACGTATTGGCTCGGTAAAATAATCAGGCTTCTTTATCACCACATCCTGCGAAAAACACACTGCGGCACAAAACATGGCTGCAACAGCAAATATACTTTTTCCTTTCATACCCTATATCTTTTATAAGTCAGTATTACGGCATAGGCAATTCTACCCATTGCACAAAGCTAATTATTTTTTCATTCCCACAAGTCATCCTCCACCAAAATTTCCTCCCCTCCCTATCACTTTTCCCTTAGCAATCCCGGAATTAACATTCCGGCTATTGCATAAACCAATATTTTCCCATTATTTTACATTTTCTAACATCACTTGTGCCTATATGTACTTGAAAACAACTGTAGCTCTCTTGTTCTTTCTCGCTTATTTGTGCTTGCAGGCCGCTGAGCCTGTCAACACTGTCATCGGCAACATGACCGATCAATATATATTCGTCACCGACAAATCGGGGCTGAAACTCGAGTGCATAAAACAACACAAGTCCATCACATTCCTGGCCACAAAAACCGCCACAACTGCACATGCATCCATCAGCTACGATAACTTTCGAACAGTAGATAACGCCAAGGCCAAAGGGTCTAAACCCATTTACGGCAATGCTACAAGCGCAGGCATATTCTTTGACGATTCGCGCATGTGCATACTCCCCATAAAGCTTGACAAAGTGGGAAAAAGCATTACAGCTACATTCGACTGCACGCTCAAATCACCCGAACGGGACCATCTGGTTTTCGTGGGTGCCAACTATCCCGTCAAGCAATATACCCTATCATTAACCATGCCAGTAAGCATGAAAGACATTTACGATATTGAGGCAACCAATTTGCCTGAAAACGCATCAATTACCCGTGCACCTTCTCCCGATGGCAAAAATTGGGTTATAACACTTGCCGCTTCCGATTTGCCCGCATTGAATCTGCCATCCGATGCCCCCTCCCCCCGCCGCACACTTCCTTTGGTATGCTTTACCGGCATGTTTAAGGATGTAAATGACTTCTATACACGCATCCGCCAATACATTCTCCGTCAGGACCCGGGGTTAGAAAACGTGGCTGAAAAGGCGCGACAAATCACATCACAGTGCAAATCCGATGCTGAACGTATCGCAGCCATACATCATTGGGTCAACACCAACATACGCTATATAGCCATAGAGTATGGCGAGTTGGGGTGGGAACCCGAATTGGCATCCGTCGTGCTTCAGAAGCGGTATGGCGATTGCAAAGGTTCAGCCAACCTTATAAAGGCGATGCTGAATGCCGTCAATATTGACGGACGAATGGTGTGGATAGGCACCCGCAGCATCCCCGACGACTGGACTGCGCGCCCTTTGTTTTCTACCGGCAACCATATGATAGCCGCAGCAATTTTGCCCAGTGACTCCATTTTATATCTTGACGGCACGGTAGGAGCTACAGATTGCGGTTACTATCCCGGCTCCATTCAGGGCAAACAGACCCTAATAGAGAATGGAGACAAATGCATCATACACCGCGTTCCAATCTTGCCTCCGGCAAGCAACTGTGATGATGTTACCGTAAACTATACCATTGACGGCACCACACTTCACGGCAAATTCATCGAAACCGTTTCAGGCGAATTCAAGGCACGGCTTCTCAACTCGCTTAACAACACTGACCGGCGTTACCGCAACAAGCAGGTGCTCGGATTTATCAACGAGGGACGCAATACATGGGCTTTTGACAATGTCACGTTGCATAATGACACTGTCAACAACGGCCCCACTAAAATCACGGCTGAAGTGACACGCTCTGCAGGCATACAGAAAGTCGGCGACAACAGCTATCTGTCTCTTGACATCATACCGTCAATTCTCGGAATGATATTTGAGCTGGAAGATCGCACTGCCCCCGGTGAAATCAGTGTTTCCAAACGCCTCTCCCGCACCATATCCGTGAAATTACCCGAAGGGACAACTCTACGCGAACTTCCCGTCACTGTTCATATCAGCAATCCCACACTAACAGCCTCACTGGAATATACCTCCGACCAAGACACTGTTACTGCCCGCTTGTTGATGGATTTCACACAAGGCATAATACCTTTGAAAGAACTGGAAAATTTAGTTATATCTCAAAATTTCACATCTTAATATCTTATAAATTAACAATTT
>ERZ824600.651-NODE-651-length-50600-cov-4.651954_pt1 | contig 50600 bp, 70 predicted proteins | sample MGYA00519933_ERZ824600 | MGnify/ENA primary metagenome ERZ824600 (study PRJEB31778, sample SAMEA3449178) | human gut metagenome | biome: human gut; feature: human-associated habitat; material: faeces | place: United Kingdom | collected 2010/2012 ...
TCATTGCCCACTACTGCGGCTTTAACATCATGGAGCCGCTGCCGTCCTACTGGACGTATGACCGCTGCCTGCGGCAGTTGAACAACGGTGCGTTGAAGTCGATCATGGCCAATCTGGTGCGGAAGTTGTATGAGCTGGGCGTGGTGGATGCGTCTTTCGTTGGTCTGGATTCCACACCCGTCATGGCGAACACGAAGCAGAACAACCCGAAGTCCTTTGCGAAAAGCAAGTTCTCCAAGGAAAACCACCCCAAAAGCGACCCGGACTGCGCTCTGGGCGTCCATTCGGCCTCCAACCAGCACAATGAGCGGCGGTATGAGTTCTACTGGGGGTACAAAAGCCATGTGCTGGTGGACTGCATCTCCGGGCTGCCACTCTACGAGCTGACCACCCAAGCCAACATCATGGATTCCACAGTTGCCGTTGACATCCTCGCCGCAGCCAACCAGATCCTCCCTTTGCAGGGATGTTCCTTTCTCGCGGATAAGGGCTACGACGCGAAAAGCATCTACAACACCGTGAAATCGGTCTATGATGGGGAAGCTTTTATCCCCCTCAAAAAACGCAATTCCAAGAGCAAAGCTCTTCCGGCAGGTAACTTGATCTGTGATGCTGGACTGGCTATGCACAAAGATGGCAAAACCACCGACAATAATCGTACCCGGCAGAAATTCTGCTGCCCATTCCGTCAGTCCAAAACCGGTGTTTGCCCTTGTAACCACAAAAACTGGAATAACGGGAAGAAAAACAGGGGTTGCGTTAAATACAGGATCGTCCCCACGGATTACAGACTTTCCATTGACCGCAGCTGCCTCTGTTTCAAGAGAACATACGCCTTGCGTACAGAGTGTGAGCGTTACAATTCTCGCTTCAAATCCACAGGTCAGGAACGACTGTGGGTGCGTAGCGGAAACAGCGCGGCAAACCTCAATACGCTGGCCCACATCTCCGCTTTAGCGGTTGCGCTGGCCGCCGTTCTGCACGGCTCTCACTCCTACCGTTCTGCCAAACAGCTTCGGCGTTCCGCCTGATCTGTCTTTTCCATACCTTTTTCAGGCGCGGGGTTTACCGCGCTATGGTTTTTGCGCCCTTGAGATGCCCTAAATTTTTTCGATTCCCATTTGCCTTGTTTGTGGGCTGCTCCTTCTGCCTGTTTTGCTCATGGCTTTCTATTTCTCTTTTTTGATCACTTCCTGCAATTTTTTCCAGCAGGATTCCTCATCGTATTCAAAATTCTTCTGAAATTCGAGCCAGTCCGCCCCCTCGCCGGTCTGCGTAAAGCCCCATTCCCGCGCGCGGCGCAGGCCGAGCGCGTTGCCCTTGGCGATGCGTCCGGTCGAAAGCCGCTCGCACCCGTGCGCGCGGGCGTAGGAAAGCGCCTGCCCGACGAGCTGCTGCCCGAAGCCAAGCCCCTGCACATCGTTCTCCAGCCAGAATTCGCCAATGGTCGCAAGGCCGTTCTCACACTTGTCCACGCTCACCGCGCCGACGGTCTCGTCCGCGCGGCAGACATCAAAATGTCCCTCTGCACCGGAGGGCACATAGTAGATGCCGCCCTCAAAGCCGCGCGCGTTCTTCAGCCACGCCTGCCGCTTGAGCGTCTGCAGCCCGTTCTCCAGATGGCTCGCGTCGTCGCGGTACGCCACGCGGAACGCGCCGTTCTCGTATTCGAGGCGGCTCACCGCAGTGTTCTCTGCATGACCCGTGCCGTCGATCTCGTGAAGCGAAAGTCCCTGCAGCGTGCCGACCGTCAGGCGGATGGCCATGCCGTGCGAAAAGACGGCGGCCGTTCCGTTCGGGTGCGCCTCGGCGATCTCGCGCAGCGCGCCGATCATGCGCTCGCGCACGTCGGGCAGATACTCGCCGCCCGCAACGTGCCAGTGCGCGGCGTCCGTATTGAAGCGCTCCAGCTGTTCACCGTCTGTGCGCTCCAGCTCCGCCCACGGATGATCCTCCCACACGCCGATGCCGATCTCACGCACGCGCGGCGTGGTCACAAGCGGCAGGCCATGTGTTTTGTAAACGGAAAGCGCCGTCGTCATCGTGCGGCGGCGGTCGCTCGAATACACCGCGTCAAAACGTGTTGAGGCAAAGCGCTTTGCAAGCGCAGCGATCTGGCGGTAGCCGCGGTCGGTGATCACGCTGTCGTACCAGCCGTGTGCGCGGCGGTAGAGATTGCCGTCCGCCTCGGCGTGCCGGATCAAATAGATGGTGGTCATGAGACTTCCTCGCTTTTTGTCTGATTTTAAGAATATTATAACGGCAATGGCGGATTTTAGCAATGCGATTTCCGACTTTTTTGCCGCACACGGGGCATACTGTCGCTGTGCGAAAAGGAGTGTGAGTGAAATGGAAAATACCGCGTTCTGGTGCGGTATCGGCGCCGGCATGGTGCTCGGCGCAGCGGTGGGCATGGCCGTCTCACCCCGGCAAAGGTCCATGAAGACCTGCGTGGGCCGCACCATGCAGCACATGGGTAACGCCGTGGACAACGCCTGGGAGGACTTCCTGCACGCCATCGAGTAAAGCAGGGTCACGCGCGCCGCGCAGCGAAGCCCAAAAATAAGGCCATCTGCCTTTGGCAGATGGCCTTATTTTTGTCAGGTGGCTTCAATTCGGATATTTTGCTTTAATAGTTTGCGATACGATCAACTATTTTATCAGTCATCTGTGTAATAAGTATTTCCTCCTATATATTAGCAAAAAAAGCCGCTATTTGCAAGAGTAGGACGGATAATATCTGCCCAATAACCCTACATTATCTAATCCTTTATAATGGAGTTAAATATCTACATTTTAACTACACCATTAGGAGGGAATGATAAGGATGAAAAGCAGAAACTATTCGGAATCTGAAAAATTCGCAGCAGTTGAACGCTTTTTAGTCGGTGGAGAATCCGTAGCGACGATTGCCGCTGACACTGGTATCTCCAGAAGTACTCTCTATGCTTGGATCAAGTCCGCACAGATTGAGCCGGGTATGTTAGAGTTTACTCGCAAAAATTTTCGGATGCTGGAAGCAAAGGTCAAACGTCTGGAAGGAATCGTGGAAATTTTACAAATCGCAAACTGTACCGCCAACGCACCTCTCAATGAAAAACTCCAAGCGTTAGAAGAACTCCATGGCCAATACAATGTGCATATACTCTGTGACGCGCTGAAAGTTCCCCGCGGAACATTCTACAATTATATCTTCCGGAACAAACGGGACAATACTTGGTATGCAAAGAGAAGAGAGGAACTTCGGATCAGAATTCAACAAATCTATGATGAAAGTAAGCAAATCTTTGGAGCAGGAAAGATTACCGCAGTTATGAAAGAGGAAGGTTATAAAGTCAGTCAGGAAATGGTTCGGGAACTCATGCGGGATATGGGCCTGCTAAGCATTCGACAGGATGCCAAAAAGGTCTATGCCAAAGAGCGACGCAGTTTGAAAAATCATTTAAACCAGCAATTTGAGGTAACGCGGCCAAATGAAGTATGGGTCAGTGATGTTACATATTTTCTTTGTAAGGATATCAAGTACTACATCTGTGCCATTATCGATTTGTATGCCAGGCGAATTGTAGGCTATCGAGTTGGAAAGCGTAACAGCACACAACTTGTGAAAAGTACATTCAAGCAAGCATACGAATCCCGCAAGCCTGCAGGACAACTGCTATTCCATACAGACCGGGGGAGCAATTATCGCTCTTATGCCATGTGCTCGTATCTTAGGGAGTTTGGCGTGATACAATCATTTTCCAAGGCGGGAGTTCCCTATGATAATTCCGTAATGGAGTCCTTTTTCTCCTCGTTGAAACGAGAAGAACTGTACCGAACAAAATACCGCTCTGAAGCAGAATTCAGAGCGGCAGTAGATGCGTATATGGTGTTTTACAACGAGCGCAGGCCTCACGCTAAAAACGGTTACAAGACACCAATGAAACTGGAATCTATCTATTTTGGCGAGCAAAGGGAGCCAGAGACCATGTCCTGAACAAAGGGGTTCATATTGATTGTTTTCGCTGTTTTACGGCCTAAAATTCAACGATTTATCAAGAATGTCCGAAAAGGAGATTGCTCCTTGAAGCCCTGAATCCCTTATAAATCAAAGGAAACAAGAAAAACACCATTAATGTCCGAACCTTGAGGGTTCAGATGTCAATGGTGTTTTCATATGGTGGAGGCGGCGGGAGTCGAACCCGTAGCCTGCGCGGTAAAAGTGCTGATATTACGCTATTTTTGGGTTCCGTCTGTAAGCTTGTCTGTAAAATACGAATCAATGCTCGCGGAAACGTCGCTCATTTTGTCGCCCATCGTATAGCCATAGACCTGCTTATACATCCGGTCGCTGGCCCAGCCGTTTCGCTCCTGCGCATAGCGGCTGTCTACGCCGAGGCGCACCATGACGGCCGCGTTGGCGTGCCGCAGGTCGTGGAAACGGCAATGCTCGATGCCCGCTTTCTCCAGTACGCGGGTGAATTTTTTGTAGATTGCCTGCCCGGACATCTCGACGATATAGCCCTCGCTGCGGCCCTGCGCTGTGATGAGCGCGAGGATCTCCGGCGGAAGATCCACCCACCGGTCGCCGGAAAACGTCTTCGGCGGCTTCTCGGTCGGCTTCCCGTCGATGTCCGTGACGACCGCGCGGCAGATATGCAGACGGCCATTGTGGATATCCTCAAAGCGCGCGCCGCGGATCTCCGACATACGCATACCGAGCCACAGGCCCATGAGCACCGGCAGCTCGATCACCGTGCCGCGCACGGCGGCCATGATCGCGCCGATCTCGTCGTCTTCGATCTTTCGCGGCTCGGCCTTTCGTTTCTGCGGGAGCCGAACGTCGAGCTTAACGTCCGGCGCATAGGCCCTCAAGACGGATGAGAGCAGGCCGACCGCATTGGCGATGTATTTCCGGCTCTTCCCTTCCAGCGCCATCTGCGATATTTCGCGCTGCACCTGCTCGCTGGTGATGCGCGAAATATCCTGCGCCATAAGCCGGACAAAGGCGCTGCGCTTGAGCTTGACATAGCCGCCATAGGTCGACGGCGAGATCACGCCCTGCCGTGCCTCCATGTAGGCGTCATAGGCCGCGCCGAGCGTCATGCCTCCGGCAGACTTTTTCGCCTCGAGAAACCCAGCGCGGAGGGCGCGGGCGCGGGCAAGGCACAGCTCGCGCGTCGGCTCGGTGACGCTCTGGCCCTCGGCGCGGAGGTAGACCGTCCAGCTGCCGGAGGGCAGCTGCTTAGGCGTCGGGACCTTGACCTCTTCCCTGCTGCGGCGCTCGCGCAGCTGCTTGACGCCGCACCAGTTGCAGTAGATCGAGTGCTCGGGGATCTCTCGTCCGCAGTCCTTGCAGATCATCGCAATGCCTCCTTTCTCTGTATGTTCCAATGGAAAACGCCACGGCGATGCGCTATAATTCCATCCGGCGCCAAATACATAAGGGTGCCCGAGGGAGCTAAAATGTACGACATCGCCTACATCATCGCACTGTTTGAATCCCTGCCCGCACAAGACCAGCAAGAGATCCTCGAGCTGGCCGCACAGCTCGCAGCCGAGTCCCAGCGCAGCGATCCGTAGACCTCCGCGCATTTTCCCTCTCCGAGTTCGCGCGAGCTCAGCGAAAGCCGCCGCCCTCATGGGTGGCGGCTTTTTGCACTTAATACGTATAAACACGTAAATAACTATTGACACACGTGCAAATACGTGCTATTATAGTACCAGAACGAAAGAGGTGAAGACGTGAAAACAAGCGAGCTGAAAAAGATTCTTCGGGCAAACGGCTGCTACATTGTCCGCGAAGGAACAAACCACGAGATATGGTTTAGTCCAATCACCGGGAAAAAGTTTTCCGTCCCGCGGCACGGTGCCAAGGAGATGGCGACCGGAACCGTAAACAGCATCCTAAAGAGCGCGGGGATCGCATAAATCCCCCAACTCTCCATACCATAAACCGAGAGGAGAATGAATTATGAAATATGCTTATCCTGCGATCATTCAAGCGGAAGCTGACGGTCTTTATTCCGTGGAATTCCCCGACATCGACGGCTGCGTTACCAGCGGCAGCTCCCTGCCCGATGCCATTCAGATGGCCGAGGACGCGCTCTGCCTGATGCTCTACGACATGGAGGAGTCCGGCGAGGCAATCCCCGCCCCGTCCGATCCCAAGGCCGTACAGGCCGGTACAGACGCGCTCGTGTCGCTCGTCTGCTGCGATACCATCGAGTACCGCAAGCTCTACAACAATAAGGCGGTCAAGAAAACGCTGACGATCCCGGCCTGGCTGAACACGCTGGCCGAGCGTGCCGACCTGAACTTTTCCAGCGTGCTGCAGGATGCCCTGAAGCTCCGGCTGGACATTCAATAATTCTTTCGTAAAGCCACCTCAAGCCGCCCGAGGTGGCTTTTCCTTCTCGGCAATCTTGTTGAAAGGCGTCTCTGGAGCGTAGCTGTAGAGCACATAGCAGATGTCCGCGCGAAAGATATAGCGCCTTTCACAGTTGATCTTAGCCATTTATATTTAGAACATTTTTTATTTAGAAAACCTCTTGCAATGTCGGCACAAGTAGGCCATAATTAGTGCAAAGGCGCTGCCATCAAACGGTAGGCGGTTGGCTCCTCCATCCCGGAGGGGACTTCTTGCCCCTCCAAGAGAGGGGTGATGCGTATGCTTACATATTCAGAGCTGTTCGAGTTCTGTCTTGTGGTCATAGGGATCATTGGCCTGTGTTTTCAGGCAAAAAAGAAGTAACCGCCTCACGCTTCCCCAAGCAGGCGGTTACTCTTTGAGCAACTAACCGGGGAGCTGACCGTCTACCGGCAGCGCCCTTTGTTAGCTTTTATTTTGACCGCCGGCACCCTGACAAGTACGGCGATCACTTCAAAGAACTCTTAGGGGGCTGACCGTTCCGGCAGCGCCCTTTGTTTGTACTCCAAGTATAGCCGCCAAATTTCAAGTTGTCAAGGTTTGCTTTGAACTTTTCTGCGGTGCTGGTGACGTTATAATCGATGCTATCGTTGATGGCCCTCCCTGTCACGGGGAGGGCTTTTCCCGTGCCCAATTCGGGCACAGCACTTGGTCATGATAAGTGGCCTTGTAGAAAGCTGTTACTCTGTCTGCTCGATAATTGCTGAAAAACCGGGCTCATCTCTATTCGCACTTGGGATTTGGTATGGAAAGTCCTGCAGGGCTTCGATGGTTCTCTTCAAGTGATTCGATCCAGCTGGCTCCATTGGTTGAGCGCAGCACAGACAACAGGGCCTCTGTACATACACGAAAGCAGCAGGATCAATTTCAAAGGAGCATCCGCATTTGTTACACTTGATTTTTATACAGTTCTTCATTATTTACCCTCCATTCTTTTATGTCCAGCGGCGATAGCTTACTGCTCGGCAGGCTGCTCTTTCGGCTTCGGAGCGGGCTTCAGGGCCTTGGCGATTTTCTTCTTGGCTTCCTTGGACTTCTCATCGTCGAGGATCTCACGCTTGAGAACCTCGTTCAAAATGATGTCCGAGATATCCTCATTGCTGACCTTAGAATCGATCCCCATCTTGCGGAGCACTCGTTTCACAGCATCGACGACTGGCTCGCTGAGAATGACCTGTCCGATGGTGAAGCGGTTCATCAGCTGACGCTGCGTGTGATAGTCCTCCAGATAGGAGGCCTTCCCGGACTTAACCATCGCTTCCCTGCTGAGGCAATAGAGCATTTCTAAATCGCCGGCCTTTTTCGCGTTCATCTCCGTCAGGTTAAATTCGTAGACCAGTTCCGTATCAATAGGCTTGGCAAAAATGATTTTGTAGACCTTCCATTGAATACCATTGGTAAGTATCACCCAGTCAACACCGGAGTTGGATCCGTAATCAACCGCTTGCTTGATGTGCTGGAGTTTGAGGTCGAGCCCCGCCGCCTTGACTTCGATGAGAATCCTCGGCGAACCGTCCAGCTTGATTGCGAGATCGCAGTAGGTATGCTTGATCGCGTATTCGGAGGTGATTTCTGTATACTTGTCGTAGCCGAGGATGTCAGCCAGTACGTCCATCAGAATGGTGACGGTGTCGCTCTCGTTGATGTCCTTGTCGCGGGCTTTGATCAGGATCGGCTGGTAACGCTTGAGGCCCGCTGCGATGCGGTCTTTCACTTTCGCCGGAACAGTAATCATGATTTCCTCCCCCGTGCCCGAATCGGGCACTTTTTTTATTTTCTATTTTTGCGCCGGAGCATATCGCCGACGACTTTGGTTTGCTCTGCCGGGTCGAGCTCCGCGAAGAGGTCGATGAAGGGCGCATAGCGCTCGTCGAGGACCTGCGTGGCCGTGCCGGTCTCCCCCAGCAGGTCGGAGACCGTGCAGCCGAGATATTGCGCGAGCTGCTGAGCTTTGCCAAGCGATGGAGATTGCCCTTTTTTCAGGTTTGTCAGAAAATCCTTGCCCGCACCGCTTTCTCGACAGGCTACGGTAGGTGGGACTCCCTTCTGCTTGCATCTTATCTCAACATTTCGCACAAAGATTTCGTTGTTCAATGGTATCACATCCTCTCTGCGTTGTTTGAAATTCACAAAAATCTAAAATTAACTCTAAATCTATTGACAATCTATAATTAACGATTTACTATTTACTCACGGTGAGCCGCGGCGCACCGGTTGAAAGGAGGTGAGAAACGGTGATTTATTGTCTGGAAACAAAGGGCGAGCCTCAAACGCTGATTTTCTTCACCGACTGCGACCTGTCAGACCATCGGACAGAATCCGAGGAATATCTCACGAAGCGCATCGGCGTGCGCTGCTTGATCATTGACCTCACCGATGCGGTGTATGGGAAAGATGTTGTTCCTACGCTCAGGTGTCGGGCGGATGCGGAAATTAATCCATACGCCCAATGCCTGCGTGATCTGGCGAGAGAGATCGAGGACGAACGCGAGCGCCGCAAAGGATGGCGGAAGCTGTTTAGATGACGTCCTTGAAGAAGGCGGCGATCGATACGACGAGCGCAAGGACGGAGACCCACAGTGCGATCTTTGACCGGCGGTCGCTGCCGAGCGTCAGCTCTGCAGTTTCCAGCGCAGTGCGCCCCTTGTCAGTGATGGCGTAGGTGCGCGGCTCAGAATCAAGGAAGCCGGGATTTGGCGTATAAATCATGCCGTCCTTTAGAAGCCGATTCCGTCTCCGCAGCGAATACGATGGGGCGCGCTCGAACTGCTCCAAGGCCACAGGCTTTTCTTGTGCGTCAAGCCATTCCAGGAACTCGCGCTCCGGCTTGCTGAGCATATCCATCTTTCTCACCTCTTATACGGCTCCAGCGCCGTGTCCACGATGGCGCGGATCGGCGCAGGGGCCGCGCGGTAGGCACTCAGCAGCCGCAGCTCGGCGGCGCTGAGTGTACCCGATTCGGGCACGGGGGCTTGCGGCTTCTCCCCCAGCAGGTCGGAGGTCGTGACGCCAAGGTATTGCGCAAGCAGTTGAACACGCTCAACGGATGGAATTGTTCCGCGATGAATTAGTTGCCCGAGCAGGTTCTTTCCTGCTCCGCTTTCATCGCACGCAACGGTAGGTTTAATGCCTTTTAATGCGCAAAGGTTTTTTACATTTTGAACAAACTTTTCGACTTCCATAGGCATCACTCCAGTATTAGAATTGACAGATTTTCACAAATAATCATAAATTGATGATTTTTTTATTGACAATCACCAAACGGTGATTTACCATTAACTCACGGTGAGCCACGGCGCACCGGATGAGAGGAGGTGGAACAAGCATGGCACCACACCCAGTTACGACCGCTAAGGTCATTCGGGTCATCGAGATCCGCGAAGTCCGCGGCGATGGGACGCACGATGACCCGGTCCGCGTGGCAACGTCCTATTGGTCGTTGGACGGGAAGCAGCTCGCGGTGTACGATCCCGTCAGGCGGGATCAATGCCAAGAGCTTTCTCAAACGTCAACTCCGAGTCGATGAAATGGATCATCGCCTGGATAAAAGTTTTCATCGTCTTGACATCCAGATCTTCGTGCTTACGAACATAATGGGTCTCATCGTTTCCGATCCAAGTTGCGCGCTGAGCCAATGTTTGTATTCTGCCGTCTTCGATTCGTCGAAGACTTTGCCCGAGCGCTTCGGCTTTGATGGCTTCCTCATCAGCGGGGAATTTATGGCAAAGGTAGTCTTTTACAAGATACTCCAATGCCTTGCGGTATCCGATGCCGCAAATCTGGAGCAGCTTCTCGGTCTCTGCCTGCTGAGCTTGTCCATAGGTTTCAACGAAGGTTGGCGATAGTTTGTTGATATTTTCGTTGAAGGATTCACGGCTCGGTGTCATGGGGAAGAGTTCATACTCATGCATAAAGTCTGCTGTGCGGCGATATGCCGGCTCGATGGCTTGACGAAATCTTCCGAGAAAAACCTTGCGGCACTTTGGACACAGAAACATAGCGTATAAATTGCAGAGCGTTGTTCCCGTATTCGTGCTGTCCATCACATATTTTGAATTCAGAATAGTTGGTTTCAGAGCGTGATGGCATATCGGACATTCATCAAGTTCAGGGATTTCAAAGTCAACCTTATACACACCATTATCATCAAAAGCCGTAATGCGCACCATAATACCCAGCCCTTTCTACATTAACTCACAGTAAACCATATCACACCGAGAGAGAAAAAGCAAGGAGGTGTTCCCAACGAGGATCCGAGAATTACGAGAGCGCCGCGGTCTGACCGGCACGGAGCTGGCCCGCATGACCGGCGTGACGCCGCCCGCCGTGATCGGGTGGGAGAACGGCAGCAAGACGCCCACGACGGACAAGCTGCCGACCATCGCGGCCGTGCTGGAGTGCGAGGTCGGCGACCTGTACGACCCCGAGGAGCTGCGTGCGGCAAGCGAAGCCGCCGTGCGGCGTGTAAAAGAAGCGGCCCGGAAGGCCGCGCAGAAGTTGGCCGAACAGGCCGGATAGGAGGAGCTTATGCCGCGTGTGAATTTAGGCCGCAACACGAGCAACGAGAAGCTCGTCGCCCTGATCTGGGGCATGGCCAACGTCCACGGCTTGACCAACGAGCAGCTGGGCGACAAGGCGCACATCTCACGCACGACGGTGGCCCGCCGGAAGGCGAACCCCGAGGATCTGACGCTCGGTGAGCTGCGGCGGTTGGGCCGCGCGCTGGGCATCCCCATCGAGGAGCTGCGCGCCGCGATCCGTTATTAAACCTATACCACAAAGGAGGACAAAACACAATGGCACCGCTATACCCAAATATGTATCAACGAGCACGCAAGGTGACCCTTTTGACGCAGGAAGAGGCCGCGGAGCGGCTGCACATCTCGCCCGAAACGCTCAAGCGCTACGAGGGCGGACGGCTCACACCACCGGATGAGACCGTGGCGCGGATGTGCGAGGTCTACGGCGTGAGCTGGCTCGCGTTGGAGCACGCAAAGGCGACCGACCGGCTGGGCATCCTGCCGCCGGTGGAGCCGAAGCCGCTGCCGATGGCGACCATCTCGCTGACGAACCGTTTGCGCGACGCAGCGGACCGGCTGGCCGGATTGCTGCGCATCGCCGAGGACGGCGTGATCGACGACACCGAGCGGCCGGAGTTCGACAGCATCGTGCAGGACCTGCGCGAGACCATCGCCGCGGCGTATCAGGTGATCTACGCGGACAGCACAAAAAAAGAACGCCCCGAGGCGGCAACCTCGAAGCGTTCTCTGTCTCAGAGCAGGAGCTCTGAAAACCATTGCAAGCACAGTATATCGCAGAAACAGACGAAAGTCAACACCTTCCGAGGGAAGGCGAGAGCATGACAGGACTGGACATCTTCCTGATCCTCGTCGGCATCACCGCCCTGACGGAGTGGCTGATGAAGATCATCGTCTATTTGGATGGAGGAAAGTATGAGCGAGGGCGTAATAAAGTCCGGCCATCGTGAGCCGTTTACCGTCCTGTATAAGTCCGCGATCCGAGACACGCGCCTGAGCTTTGAAATGCTCGGATTCCTGACCTATATGCTGGACAAGCCTCCCGATTGGGAGTTCACCATCTCCGGCATGGCGAAGGAGCGCGGCATTGGCAAGGACACCGTGCGTCGCCTTGTCGGGCGGCTGGAGGAGGTCGGCTATCTGATGCGCGAGCAGTCTCATGACGACGGCGGCCGCTTTGCTGCAAACACCTATGTGCTGCAGGAAAAACCACCGTTGTCTGAAAATACCGACAACGGTGAAAACCGTCGTCGGGAAACTCCGTCAGCGGATATTCCGACCCAAACTAAGAACGTAGAGACTAAAGCTTATAATAATCCCCCCTATAGTCCCCCCAAGGGGACGCGGCGCAGCAAAACGACGCCGACGTGGAAACCGGAGCGCTTTGAGGGCTTTTGGGCCTACTATCCCCGCGGTGAGAACCGCATGGGCGCGGTGCGCGCCTGGGACAAGCTCAAGCCCGACGACGCGCTGATCGAGACCATCGGCCGGGCGCTGCAGGTACTCAAGGCCTCGCCCGCGTGGCGGGACGGCGTCGGCATCCCGTATGCCTCGACCTTCCTCAACGGCCGGCGCTGGGAGGATGCCACGGCCAAGCGCCCGGCGCAGAGCGCCAAGGCGCAGCCGGTGCGCCGCATCGAGCAGCCGCCGGATAGTCAGGACGGAGGGTGGACATGGGCCGAGTAGACGCGCAGCCGAGCGCCGGGCTGGAAGCCGAGCGCGCCGTGCTCGGCGCGATGCTGATCGACGAGAGCATCGTCAGTCAGGTGCTCGCCGAGGTGGACGAGCGCGACTTCACCAGCACGCCCAACCGGTTAATCTTTCAGGCGGCGCGTGAGGTGTTCCGCGAGGGCGGACACGCCGACGCTATCACGATCAACGCGAAGCTCGGCTATGCCTCCGGCTCGCCGCAGCAGCAACAGCTTATCGACCTGATGGAGGTCACGCCCACCAGCGCGAGCTGGCGCGAGTATGCACAGCTCATGCGCGAGCAGGCGGCGTTGGGCCGCATCCGCGCCCTCTCGGCGCAGATCAATGGCGCGGCCACGCTTGACGACGTCCGTCCGCTGCTCTCGGAGCTGCAGGCGCAGATGACTTCGCGCCGCGGCGTCAAGGTGGTGCCGATGCTGCAGCTCCTGCAGGACTTCTCCGCGCGCCACGCGAGCGGCGCGGCCGCGGACTATGTCGGCTTCGGGCTGGACGTGCTCGACCACAACAGCTTTATCCGGCGCGGCGACGTGGTGGTGCTGGGCGGGTACCCGAGCGACGGCAAGACGGCGCTCGCCCTGATGATGGCCTACCACATGGCCAAGACGCTCAAGGTCGGCTTTTTCAGCCTCGAGACGGATGTTGGCAAGATCGGCGACCGCATCGTGACACAGGGAATGCGCATCGACTTTGACGCGATCAAGCGCAGCCGCCTGACGGATCGGGACTGGGGCACCTTCGCGGTCTGTTCGGAGGACGCGGCCAAGCGCAGGCTCGACGTGATCCAGGCGAGCGGCATGACCGCCGGCGACATCATGGCCGAGACGCTTACCTACGGCTACGACGTGATCTTTGTGGACTACGTCCAGCTGGTCGTCCCGGAGGGCAATCCGCGCGACCTGCGCAGCGAACAGATGGCGACCGTCTCCCGCGCGCTGCACACCTTCGCTCAAAGCCGCGGCGTGCTGGTGGTGGAGCTGGCGCAGCTCTCGCGCCCCGAGCGCGGGGCATGGCGCGCGCCGGATATGCACGACCTCAAGGAGACCGGCCAATTTGAGCAGGACGCGGACCTGATCGTGATGATCTACCGGCCCGACCCGAAGCAGAACTACTCGCAGGAGAAGTGCCGCGTCATTCAGATCGCCAAAAGCAAGGAGGGCCGGCGCGGCAAGGGCGTGTTCGCTTTTGACGGCAGGCACCAGACCTTCGCGCCCTATACCCGCGACGACGAAAAGGGCCGGAAGGAGAAAACGGACGGCGAAGCGCCCGGTCAGGTCGAGCTTACGGAAATCACGAACGAGGATGAAGAGGAACCGCCATTTTAACAGCACACAGAAAGAGAGATAGAAAATGCCAAGAATCGGAGATACCCACGCCATTTTGGCGGACATCGGCGCGGCCATCGGTCCCGGACATCGGGAGCTCCCGCGGCTGCTGCCGGGCCGCATTGTGTACATCAACCGCGCGCACCGCTGGTTCCTCGTCGAGGCCGACCTCGGCGACGGCGTGACAGTCCGCGAGGGATACAAATTTTGACAGAGACAGACAGGAGAAAAGGCTATGAAAACCATTGCGATCATGAACAACAAAGGCGGCGTCGGTAAGACCGTGACCGCCATCAACCTCGCCGACATCCTCGTCGCGGACTACGCGCAGCGCGTGGTGCTGGTGGACTGCGACGGGCAGGCGAACCTCACGCGCTTTTTCCTGCCGGGGGCAGACAAGCTGGAGCTCACCACCACGGCGGACGTGCTGCGGGGCGACTGCGAGCCGCTGTGGATCGACAACCTCGTGCCTATCCGTCCCGGGCTTGACCTGCTGCCGAGCAGCTCCGACCTCTACGAGCTCGACCTTCAGGCGATCAAGGACGGCGTGAGCGCGCCGGAGCGACTGCGTCACTTTGCCGAGGCCGCGGCAGCGGACGGCGAGGTGGACTGGATGCTCTTCGACTGCCCTCCGGGCTACACGCTCGCGAGCGTCGCGGCGCTGCTGAGCGTGCGCGAGGTGATGATCCCCGCGCTTGCCGACAAGTTCTCGCTCGACGGCGTGTTTGCCGTGATCGCGCAGCTGCGCGGCCTGAGCGCGGCCTGTCCGGGGCTGCGGTCCCGCGTGCTGCTGACGCAGACGCGCAGCGCGGAGGTCGTGGGCGAGTGCGAAAAGCTGCTGCGGTCGCAGCGCGTGCCGCTGTACCGCACGAAGATCCGGCGCACGGACAAGGTGCCGGAGAGCACGGTGACGCTCTCGCCGATGCGGGAGTACAGCCCGCGCAGCAGCGCGGCGGTCGATTACCGATGCCTTGCCGGCGAGCTGAGGGAGGAGGTTTAACATGGCAGGCAAAAAATTTGACATCACGAAATTCGCGGCGACGCTGCCCGAGGCCGTGCCCGAATCGGGCACACGGGAACAGATCGAATACATCGACGAGGCGAAGCTCAGCGGCGACGGCGAAAACTTCTACAGCATGGATGGCATTGAGGCTCTCGCGCAAAACATCGAGCTGGTCGGATTGCAGCAGCCGCTGCGTGTTCGCCCCGACCCCGATGACGAGGGCGGCTACATCGTGGTCAGCGGGCACCGGCGCCTGACCGCCATCCGCACGATCTGCAAGGTCGACGAGCCGGAGCGCTGGCGCACGGTGCCCTGCATCGTGGAGCGCGGCGAGCTGTCGCCGGCCATGCGGGAGCTACGGCTGATCTACGCCAATAGCGACACGCGCCGGATGAGCAACGCGGACATCAGCGCGCAGGCCGAGCGCGTGGAGAAGCTTCTCTACCAGCTGCAGGAGGAGGGCGTGGAGTTCCCCGGCCGGATGCGCGACCATGTCGCCGAGGTGTGCCAAATCAGCAAGAGCAAGCTGGCGCGGCTGAAGGTGATTCGCGAGGGGCTGAGCAAATCTGAGCAGATCGCAAAGGCGTGGGAGAAGGGCGAGCTGCCCGAGGTGACGGCCTACGCGCTCTCGCACATGCCGACGGAGCTGCAGGATGAGATCGCCCACGTCTACACGCACCGAAAGAACTACTATGGCCACGGCCTGACATATCTGGGTGAGCGGAATGTGACGAAGATTGCCGAGGCTCTGGCGGCGCTTGACACGCTGCCGTGCAAGAAATGCGGCGGCAATTGCTCGGACTGCGCGCAGGGCAAGCGGGAGCACATCATCTCCACGCTGATCGAGAGCTGCTATTCCTACGCGCCCTGCGGCGTGACCTGCTGCGAGAAGTGCTCGGAGCTGGCCACCTGCAAACAGGTGTGTCCGCACCTCCTCTCCACGCAGGACCAACTCAAGACCGACAAGCGCGCCGCGCAGAAGGCCGAGCGGGAGCGGCAGGCGGAGGCCGACCGTCCGGTCATCGGCGAAATCACGGAGCTGTGGCGCCGCTTTGGCGTCGCCCGCGCCGCAGCCGGAAAAAGCGTGGCGGAGTGCTACAACGCCGCGGGCGTTGTGTATGGCGTCCCCGACGCGGACGAGGTCGTGCAGCTCGAAAACGGCGAGGCGAAATATGCAGCCAACACCAAGCTGCCCTATGGTTACAACTGCTACCTCGACGACATCCACCGCTTTACGCGCGTCGCAGACCTGCTGGGCGTGTCGCTGGACTACCTCTGCGGTCTGACGGACGAGCCCGGGCCGAAGCCTCCCACCTTGTTCAGCGTGGACCTCTGCTCGCCGGTCTGGCAGCCGCTCGATGCTGAGCACTGGCCGACCGAGGGTGCGCTGGTCGTGCTCAGCTATGAGACTGGCCTCGGCGGCAGCAGCTACCTCGTGGCCCGCTGCGCCGGCGGCGCAGACGACCAGTACCCGTTCATCTCGACCGACGCAGGCACGACGGTCGCCGACATTATCGAGTGCCAATGCGACCGCTGGATGCCGCTCGCCGAGTGCGGCCGCGGCAAGGAGGGCGCATGAAAAACGCTTACGCAAAGGAGCAGGCGGAGCTGCGGCGGCAGCTGCTCAACTATGGAGCGCTGGTCGGCCAGCAGTTCAACGTGGACATGATGTGCCTTGCCCTCAACGAGGAGGGCTTTGGTCACGACCGGATCATGCGCATCATCCACCGCGCGGAGAAGCACGGCGAGTATTTTCACGAGTGCCTCGCCTACGGTGTGGAAAGCGACGCGCGGTTCGAGCAGCTCGACCAGCGGCTCCGGTACATCTGCCGCGACCACCCGGAGGACTTCGTGCCGCGCGAGGAGCGCTACCCCAACGTCAAGGTACCCGGCATGGGCAAGAAATTCAAAGCGGAACCGATAGGAGGATGACTATGCAAAACGAAGAGATCGTCAGGGCGCTGCGGTGCATTTCCACCGCAGGCGGAGAGAATGCCTGCGAGCATTGCCCGTACTGGAAGGAAGAGGAAGTCCCGGAAGAAGAACGGCCCATATACGGAGCCGACACGATGCATTCATGCGATGTCGACCGCGTTGGACTGGACGGCGCGGATTTGATCGAGCGCCTGACCGCGCGCTGCGCGCGGTACGCCGAGGAGATTGCCGTGCTGCAGGAGCGGACACGTTGGGTGCCGGTGGAGGAGCGCCTGCCGGAGATCTCTAACTCGTGGGGGGTATCGGATGTTGTCTTGTGCATCATTAGCGATCCTTCCGGATACCCACCGCCGAATCCGGGATTGTGCATATATCTGGAGGACGGACGATGGACGTGCCACGGGATGTTCGTGCGTGTCACGCACTGGATGCGGATGCCCAAAGGGCCGGAGGAGTGAGCTGCTATGGGTGCGCCTGCAATTTTTGCCTCTATAATTGCGAGCTGGAATCTTACTATTTTACGCCGGGTGAGGTCAAAAACGTTGAGGACATCTGCTTTTGCTGCGATGAGTGCAAATGGTTTGATGGCGACTGGCTTGGCAAGCGCAGCCAATGGCGCGAAGAATGTCCACGGTTTCACGAGCCGATAAAGCGCACCGAGATGAAGCGATTTACCGCAGAAAAAATTGCGCGACAGAAACGGGCGTTATTTCAAGTGATTAAAGGAGCTGACAAATGACTGACATGGAACGCAGAACCTTCTGCGCGGCGCTCTACCACTACGGTGGACAGGCGCAAATCACGATGGTTTTTGAGGAAATGGCCGAGCTGCAGGACGTGCTGTGCAAGTTCCTGCGCGGGCGCGTGGACGGCGACACGCTCGCCAACATCGCCGAAGAGATCGCCGACGTCGGGATCATGCTCGACCAGATGGCGATCGAGTTTGAGGTCGAGGACGCGGTGGCGGAGCAGCGGGTACACAAGGTCCGGCGGCTGCGGAGCCGGCTTGAATACGTGGAATAGGAGGGCTGACAATGGATGAATTTCGGAGACTAACCTACAAGACGCCGGACGGGGCGTGGGGCATCAAGGGCGTGAGCCTGCTCACCTGCCCGGCGCGGCTCTACGGCGCGGCCGCAAAGCTGTGCGACATGGAGAGCCTGTGCGAGGACGTGTACCGCGCCAAGGACGCCGAGCTGACGCTCGACGCGCTGCAGGAGCTGGTGGACAAGGGCCTCGGCGGACGCTTCATCGACCTGCGCAGCGCGCTGGAAGGGGTGGAACTATGACGTGGAACAGGGTGTTGATCGTCAAATTGCCGGAGCTGCACGCCGACGTCAAACAGCTCGAGGCGTTCCGCGCCTATGTGTGCGACGCGCTCGGCGCGGGCACGCTGGTGCTGCCGCTCGGCACGACCTATGCGGTCGAGGAATTTCCCCCGCTCGGCGCGGTGAAGGTGGTCGAGGGGAACGTGCCCGAATCGGGCAAAACCTCGAAGCCTCCGCTGCCCGACATCCCCGCGGCGGAGGGCGTGAGCCGACCGGAGCCGAAGCCGGTCGAGCCGCCGGAGAGACCGCCCGAGGAGAAGGCCGACGTGCCGAAGCCTACGGAGATCAAGCTGCCGTTGGCGGTCGGTCAGGCAACGCCGCGGTTTGCCGGGAAGGCGTCGAGCGAGAAAGCGGACATCCACGCCCGGTTGAACCGGTACTGGTCGGAAAAGGGGCCGGGCTCGATGATCAAGCTCTCCGGGGCCTGCGGGCTGGACGCCTCGAAACTCTACCTGATGCAGCGCAACGACGGAAAGTTTGACATCGAGCACTGGCGCGCGGTCAACGCGGGTCTGGACAAGCTCGGATACGGAGGAATGAAATGACAAGAAAACGGATGATCAAACTGCTGATGAGCGTCGGCTGCGACCGAAATTATGCGGCACGGGCAGCCGCACTGGCCGACGGCAGATTATCGCACGCGGTTCTGTATTACGACCTGTGCGAGGAATTTGCCCGAGTGCTCTGCGAGCTGCGCAGGCAGCTCATCATTGAGGGCGACATGACCGGCGCGGTCGCCGGAATGGTCGGGAGCGTGTATGGCTGAGCTGTTCTACTGCGTGCGCCAGCGCGCGGGGAATCTGGTCAAGGAGTACCGCGGGACGATGCCGCCGCGCTATGCGCCCTCCGACACCGACGAGGATCGCCGCGCCAAGGCTGACCTCAAGGCGCAGCGGCGCACGGTGCTCAACCGCGACTCCACCGACCGGCTCGAGCTGATGATCGCGCTCATGGGCAAGTACGCCACGCACTACATTCTTGAGTTCGACGACGAGCATCTGCCTGAGCGCTTTGCCGACGTGCGCAAGGCGCTGCGGGCCTTCCTGCGGCGCGTGGAGCGCTATCGAGGCAAGGGCGGGCTTGACTACATCCCGGCCATTGAGGGGCTGCACGGGGCGCACCGGTATCACATCCACCTCGTCGCGGACTACCGGCAGCTCTCGCCGGCAGAGGTGCGGTACCTGTGGCAGTGCGGCGAGGTGACGGACTGGCCAGTATTTAAGCGGCACGGCAAGGCGCTCGGCTACCGCTACCTCGCGCGCTACCTCACCAAGGAGCGCAGCGACGGAATCATCATCCCGGTGGGGCGGCATCCGTGGAGCTGCTCGCGCAGTCTGCGCGCGAAGCTGCCGCCGCCGGAGGTGTGGCTCGACGAGAGCGATGCGATCACGATACCGTTCGACGCGATGCTCCCACGGGTGCGGACCGGCGGCAGTCAATTTGGCAGCTACCGGGTGGCGAGCTGGATCGAGGCATAAGGAATCGCGTGCGCGCGTGCGCGCGACATTACTTGTAACCTATTGGCTTTTTAGTGACAGAATGAAAGGATGGCGATGAACGACTTGAAAACGATCGCGAAAGGTGCTAAACTTAGCATCAAGGACGGACACATTGTGTGTCCCGTCTGCCGGATGAAAACCAGGCAGATCATCCGGCCGGAGACCGAGGCGAAAAACCTGCAGGTGTTCTGCGCGCAGTGTAAGTCGCAGATGCTCGTGAATATCAAAACTGGCCAGTGCTCTTTTGTTAGCCCGTGCTGATCGAGTCCAGACGTTGGACGTGATCGGTGCGGGTGTTTTCTTTTGCTCATGTTTGATTATTCACGAAAGAACAAGCGCTGGCGGCGGCTGCGCGCGCTGGCGCTCCGGCGGGACGGATATCGGTGCCGGGAAGCGGCCCGGTACGGTCGGCGCGAGGCGGCGCAGGTGGTGCATCACATCTGGCCTGCCGAGGATTACCCGGAGTATGCGTACTGTCTCTGGAACCTCGTGAGCCTGTCGAGCGCGGCGCACGATGCGATGCACGATCGCGCGACCAGAAAGCTCACGGTGCTCGGTGAGCGCTGGCGAAATAGAGTCCCCCCACCTCCTGGCGGGTGACAGTGGAGTCTCTGCAGCTGGGCGGAGGACTCCGCGCACACGCGGCGGAAAATTTTTCCGGAGAAAAATGTCGGGAAAAACGCTGGGGGTGCGCCCAAAAAACTGCGCGATGGAGACTGCCGGAGCGGCGCGTGATAAGAGCCTGCGCGTATGCACCCGATAGTTTGTTTCGCGCGGGCCGCGGACGCGAACCGCGCACGGACCGTGCGGATGCGTTGACGCCAGACTTCCCCACGATTTGTCCCAGATGCTCCGGTGCAGCCCCCGGCTCTTGAGCCGGATAGTCTTCACGCTTCTGTCCCCTGCCCCTCGGCACCTCCGAGGGTCGGGGGCTGCACCGGAACGGCGGACGCTGCGTTTTCGCAGCGGAATGTGGAATATGCTGCACGGATGCAGCGAGAAGCTCCTGCGTGTTCTCCGCTCTTTGACGGGCGGCATGATGTTATTCTCCTACCCCCGCGGCCCTCGAATCGCGAGGGGCGGGGAATGCGCAGGAGCGCCGCCGGTGGCGAAGAAAGCGACTAAGCATTCGAGGCAGCGGCGCTGTCGCCGCAAGCGGAAACGCCGCAGGGACGGCCTGCCGCGACGGTGGGCCAGATGCGCAGGAGCTTAATGGCCATCATGCCCGAATCGGGCACGGAAGAAATGGGGTGAGACAGTGGACGGGAACCGGAAAAAGGTCGGCGGGTGTACGCTCGGAAGCTACGCGCTGGACGTGAAGTGTGAGGACTGCTCGCGCTGTGGATGGAACCCTGCGGTTGACGCGGAGCGCAAGCGGAACATCCGGCGCGGAGTGATCCGCGAAAAGGAACGTGTGCGCCTGACGGCGGCGCGAAAGACCGCCGTGCCGGATCGTGCAGGCTGGTACAACGCAAAGCGCGCACTGCCCGATCCAGGCGAGCGCGTGATCGTGACCGACGGCGTATTCGTCGGTGAGGCCTATCTCAGCAAGGGCGGCATTTGGCTGCGCTACGGCATGGAGATGGTCGACCGACGGACCGGCATCTTCCCGCCCGTGGCGTGGATGCCGCTGCCGGTGCTCTTGAAGCCATAACGGAGGACACGACATGACCAAGGAACAGATCTATGCCGAGCAGATGCGTGACCTCGGCATCTATGACAAGGCCTTTGAGCCGGAGATCCATACGCTCGCCATCCTGGAGCGGGAGCACCAGCGGACGATGAAGGAATGGAAGGCCACGGCAGAGGACGGCAGAGCCCCCAGCGCTGCCGACAAGCTCTACACCGTGATCCAGCAGCAGCGCCGAGACATTCTTGCGCACCGTGAGGCACTGGGACTTACGCCGAAGGCCTTCAAGCGGCTGCGCCCAATGGACAGCGGCGCTGCGGCGGACAGCGAGCCGGTAGGCGGTGCGAACCGGCAGTTGGCGGGATTGCTGGACCGGCTCATGGAGGGCGCGCATGGCGACGCATGAGTGCATCGTAAACGAGTGGGCAGAGCAGGCTGAGGCAAACGAGCGCGCCTGTGAGGATCTTCGGGCGGCGGCGCGGCGCTACCTCGACGACCGCCGAAACGGCAAGTGGGAGTTTCGCACACAGCTTGCCGAGTTCGTGATCAACGGCATCGAGACACTGTTCTGCCACCAGCAGGGCGAGAGCCTGGACGGCCGGCCGCTGCGCGGCACGCCCTTCCTCCTGCAGCCCTGGCAGCTCTTTGACATTTACAACGTGTGCGGCTTCTTCCTGCCAGGGACGGAGCTGCGGCGTTACCAGGAGCAGTTTTCCATGCTGGCGCGGAAGAACGGCAAGACGCCGTTTACGACGGCGAAGATCTGGATGCTCGGCGTCGCTTACAGCCGAAGCTATTCGAAGATCAAGACCGTGGCCGGCAGCGCGAAGCAGAACATGGAGGGCTTCGGCTTCCTCGGCTACAACCTGCACCGGCTCGGCCTTACCGTGCGCGAGGACGCGGTGCATGGGCTGCGCGTCCTGGACAGCTCGCTCGGGCACAGCTACTCCGGCGCAATCTGGGACGGGCAGATCAGCTTTGACGCGCTTGCCTATAAGCCAGATATCTTTGATGCCTTCAACGCAAACCTCGTCCATCTCGACGAGCTGGAGCTCTACCGGAACGCTGTGCCCTATGGCCGCTTGAAGGACGCGACGAAGGCGTATTCGAATAAGCTCATCGCCGCGACCACAACCGCAGGTGACGACGGCACCGGTTTCTGCGCACAGCGGCTGGAATACTGCTCCAAGATCGTGCGCGGACAGATCACCGGCGAGGACGCCGACCGCATCTTCGTGCTCATTGCTCGCGCCGATCCGGACAAGGACACGGGCGAGGTCGACTATCTCAGCCCACTCGCGCAGGAGCAGGCAAACCCGAGCTGGGGCGTGACCATCCGCCCGAGCGATATGATGGCAAGCGCCCTGCAGGCACAGAACGACCCGCAGATGCGAAAGGAATTTCTTACGCGCTCGCTCAACGTGTTTGTGTCGAGCTTCAAGGCGTGCTTCGACGTAGCGGATTTCCGGCGCTCGGACGCACACTATCACTGGACGCAGCAAGAACTTGCGCGGCTTGTAACGGCGTGGTACGGCGGCGCGGACCTTTCCAAGCTGCACGATCTGACGGCTGCCGCCATCGTGGGAGAGATCCCCGCGTCTAAGGCGGCAAGCGAGGGCTGGACGCCGAGTGAGGATGTGCTGGTCATCGTGCCGCACGCCTGGTTCCCGCGCACGGCGGCGGCGGAAAAGGCAGATGTGGATAACATCCCGCTCTTCGGCTGGCAGGACGACGGCTGGCTTGATATGCCGAACGAGAGCAGCATGGACCCGACCGAGCCGGTGAAGCAATTCAAGAAATGGCAGAGCGAGGGCTTCCGTATTCGGAAGGTCGGCCATGACCGGAAATTTGCGCGGCCCTACTACACGGCGATGAAAAAGGCGGGCTTCACGGTGGTGGACCAGCCGCAGCTCTATCTCGCGAAAAGCGAGGGCTTCCGCTACATCGAGCACAAGATGAAAATCGGCTGCCTGTATTACTGTGGCGCGGAACCGTTTGAATACTGCGTCGGAAATATTAGGGCTTGCGAAAAAGTCGATGATGCGGTACAATATGAGAAGATCAACGACACCTCCCGCATCGACGTGTTCGACGCGGCGGTGTTTGGGACGATCCGGATGCTCATCGACACTGAAAAGCGCGCGAATGCGTCGCGCTGGTTTGAGAGCGGCAAACCGAATACCTGACCTGTGGCCATGATGCCCCGTGTCCTTCACTGTAAGGACACGGGGCTTTTCTATTTTTCCGCAAAGGAGCTGATGATGATTTTTGAGAATTTGACGAAGCGCTTCAAGAAACGGTCGGCCTCGATGGTCGGCTTGACGCTCTCCTCGCCCGGTGTGATCTGTCCCAGCGGCTATACCCGCCTTTCGGACGCGCCGGAGGTCGCCGCAGCGGTCTGGCGCATCAGCGACATGATCGCCTCCATGACCATCCACCTGATGGAGAACGCGAAGAACGGCGACGTGCGCGTAAAGGACGAGCTGGCGCGGAAGGTGGACGTCGCGCCGTGGAGCCTCGGTACGCGCCAGACACTCATCGGCTGGATCGTGAGCACGCTGCTCACCGAGGGCAATGCCTTCGTGCTGCCGGTGACGCAGGACGGCCTGCTCACCGATCTGTGGCCGATGCCGACGGCTTACGCCCAGCGCCGCCCGGACGGCAGCCCCTACGAGATCGTGTGGCAGGGCATGGCCTTCGAGCCGGACGAGGTGCTTCACTTCCGCCTGCGCCCCGATGCGCGCTATCCCTGGCAGGGCGTGGGGACGCGTGTGCAGCTCGGCGACATCGTGGACAGCATTGCCCAGACGGCGGCGACGAAGAAGGCGTACATGCGCAGCGAGTACAAGCCGCCGTTGGTGATCGCCGTTAATTCGGACAGCGATTTGAGCGATCCGGATAAGCGCGATGCGTTCACGCAGAGCTTCCTCACGCGGAAGGACCCGAGCGCTCCGCTCATCATCCCTGCGGATCTGATGAACGTGGTACAGGCAAAGCCGCTGAGCCTGACCGACCTTGCCGTCCGCGACGGCGTGGAGCTGGACAAGCGGAACGTCGCCGCCATCTTCGGCGTGCCTGGCTTCATGGTGGGCGTGGGCGATTACGACAAGGACGAGTACAACACCTTCGTCTCCTCCGTCCTGCTGCCGCTGGCGCAGGTCATTGAGCAGGAACTGACGAAGAAGCTGCTGGTGAGCAGCAAGCGCTATTTCAAGTTCAACGCCCGCTCGCTCTACGCCTACGACCTCAAGGAACTCAGCGAGATCGGCAGCGATCTCTATATCCGCGGGCTGATGACCGGCAACGAGGTGCGCAACTGGATGTCGCTGCCGCCGAAGGACGGGCTTGACGTGCTGGTGATCCTCGAAAACTTTATTCCTGCCGACCGCATCGGCGACCAGAAAAAACTGAAGGAGGGCAAGAAGAATGCCGAAGAATGATATCGACAGCACCGCGCGCTCGCTGCGGCAGGTGCGCAGCATCGGCGCGCAGTTCCAGACACGCGCGGCAAAGGACGGCGAGGGACCCGTGATCGAGGGCTACTTCTCCGTATTCAACTCGGACTATCCCCTATGGCCCGGCGCGACGGAACAGGTCGCCCCCGGCGCGTTCGCGAAGTCTCTCGCAGGCGACTACGGGGAGTGCGACGTGCGCGCGCTCGCCAACCACGACACCACGCTGGTGCTCGGACGCACCACGGCCGGCACGCTCACGCTGCGCGAGGACGCGCACGGCCTTTACGGAACGATCCAAATCAACGAGCAGGACACCGACGCCATGAACCTCTACGCCCGCGTCCAGCGGGGTGACGTCAGCCAGTGCTCGTTCGGTTTTGATATCAAGAGCGAGGAATTTGTTGAAAACCCGGACGGCAGCGTCCGGTGGATCATCAAGGACGTCGTTCTCTACGAGGTCAGCGTATGCACCTTCCCCGCTTATGCGGAGACGTCCGTAGAAGCCCGGAAGAACGACCTTGACACCATCCGCAGGCGCGAGGGCGAGCTGTGGAAAACGAAAATGAAAGAGAGGATCAACAAATGTCGAAGCTGAGAACCATCCTGCTGGCTAAGCAGATCCGCGACAAGGAGGCAGAGCTGGAAGCTCTGCGTGCGCGAGATGCGGAGTTTCAGACGCGCGAAGCCGATCTTGCCGAGGCCATTGAGTCCGCCGAGACCGACGAGGAGCGCAGCGCCGTGGAGGAATCCGTGACTGCACTCGAGACCGAGCAGAACGAGGCGAGCGAGCAGCGCGGCCGCCTGGAGGGCGAGCTCGCCGAGCTGCGCACCCAGCTCACCGAGGCCGAGGCCGCGCAGGCCGAGGCGATGAACAATAACAACCGTGAGGAGCGCAGCGCCGCTCCCGCAGGCGCGAGCCGCCAGAGAGGAGAGAACCGTATGAACAACATGGAACTGCGTGACGCCGAGGCCTTCCAGAAGTCCGGCCGCCACACCTACACCGACATCCGCAGCCTGCTGCGCGCCGCCGTGACGACCGGCTCCGACGGCGTGGTCGGCCCCACCGGCGTCGGCGGTATCAACGACGCCATCGGCGGCGTGTCCGCGCTGGTCGATATGCTCAAGGTCACCGACTGCACCGGCATGACCGGCTACAAGGTCGCGCTGATGACCGGCGACGCAGCGGACGCTGCCGCCATCACCGAGGGCAGCGCCCCCACCGAGAGCGAGCCGACCTTCGACTCCGTCACCCTCACGCCGACCAACTACGGCACGGTCGGCTACGTCTCCAAGGAGATCCGCAAGCAGAGTCCCCTCAACTACGAGGAGAAGGTCCGCGAGAGCGCTCGCCGCGCCCTGCGCCGCAAGCTGAATGCAGTCGCCGCCAACGCCATCCTCGCGAGCACCCTCAACACCGCGCACGCGCTGGAGGCAGACAAGAGCGCGACCAAGGGCAGCGTGCTCTTTGACGAGAAGCTGCTGAGCAACATCATCCTTGCCTACGGCGGCGATGAGGGCGTGGAAGGCTCCGCCTGCCTGTACCTCAACAAGGCCGACCTGCTCGCCTTCGCTGCCATCCGCGGCAAAAACGAGTATCTGCCGGTCTACTCCATCACCCCCGATGCGGCGAATCCTTCGACCGGCATCATCAAGGACAATAACGGCCTCTCCTGCCGCTACTGCCTGAGCAAGGATCTGACCGCGCTGTCCACTGCGACGCTCACCACCACCGCCACCAAGCACATGTTCTACGGCAATCCCCAGTGTGCCGAGCTGGCGCTGTGGGGCGGCTTCGAGGTCGAGGTCAACGAGGGCTACAAGTTCGCCGAGGGCCTGCTCACCGTCCGCGGTGAGGTCACGGCCGACGTGGACGTGACCGTAAAGAACGGCTTCGTGGTCGTGACCGCGAAGAAGGCCGCCGCCTGAGCATAACACACGCGCTTTCCGTGCCCGAATCGGGCACGGAAATGCGCGCGGAAAGGAGCAACGTATGACCCATGAATACGCTCTCGCGCTGCTGAAGGCTGATCTCGGCTTTTACACGGTCTCCGGCCCGGTATCGGACCTGCTGGAAAGCAAGCTCAAGGCTGCGGAGAAAGCTATTGCGAAAATGGGCATCACGATCGACATGGAAGACGGGGACGATCTTAACCTGCTCGTGATGCACGCCGCGTGGCTCTACCGCAAGCGCGCCGGCAGAGATCCCATGCCGCCGATGCTCCGTCAGGCGATCAATGACCACAAGGTGGACCACAAGGTGACGCCGAAGGCGGTGGACGCATGACCTACGACCACTTCCTGACTGTCTACGACCTCAAGGACGGCACACAGCGCGGCGGAAAGCTGACCGAGAACTCCGGACACCTCTACGCGGAGCTGGAGGTCTACCACAGGCGTTACTGGGAGAGCGTGCAGGCCGGCAGCCGCATCGACCGCATGGTGCGCGTGCCGTTCGGCGAGGCGCTCACGGCGACGCAGTATGCCATCCCGGAGGACGGGCACGTCTACCGCATCGAGCAGGCGCAGCACGGGCTGGACGAGGACGGTCTCGCCGTGACGACGCTGAGCCTGCGGAGAATGGAGGGAAGCTATGACATACTCCGAGCTGAAGACGGCACTTGAGGCGGCCTGCGATGCCGTCTATGAGTGGGAGGCACCGGCGGGCGCGAAGCGCTTCGTCGTGCTCAGTCCCTACGGCACGGTCGGCGTGATCGCGGACAACGCCGTGCAGCTGGAGGTGCAGCGCGTGCAGATGGACATCTGCTGGCAGACCGACGGCGACACGCTGCTCGCGGACGTCAAGGCGGCGCTTACGGCAGGCGACACGCCGTACAGCGTGGAGGACGTCAGCTACGACCCGGACTACGCCGCCATGCGCGCGATCGTGCAGCTGGAGGTGTTGTGATGGCGACATTCTCCGTGGACGGCCTTGGCGATTTTATGCTTTCCATGCAGCAGGTTGCCGAGCTGCCCGGCGAGGTCATCGACGAGATCCTCGAGGCCGGCAGCGAGGTCGTGATCAAGGCGCAGAAGGATGAGCTGCTTACGCTCGGTTTGTATGACAACGAGAGCAGCGGCCCGCATCTGGTGGACAGCATCAAGCTCCATAAAAAACTCCACGCAGCGTCCGCCGGTGGCCCGAGCCGCTATGTCCTGATCTATCCCACCGGCAAGCACGGCCAATATAACCGCAGGCTCAGAACCAAGGCGTACAAGAACTCTAAGCACGGTCGGACCTACACCGTCGGCGGCGACCAGAAGGCCACCTCCAGCAGCGAGGTCGGTTTTATCCATGAATACGGCGCGCCGCGGCGCAACATTCCGGCAAAGCGCTGGATGCAGAACGCCAACGAGAAGAGCGCGGCGGCGACCACGGCGGCGCAGGCCGCTGTTTACAACAAATTCCTCGAATCCAAAAACCTGTAAAGGAGGGCACACGATATGCCTCAGTATGGCGCGAAAATGCTCCAGTGGGCGCCGTTCGCCGCGACAAATCCCGAACCGGCGGACAGCCTGCCCAACTACGGCACGCCGATGAACCTCGGCGCGCTGCAGAGCGTCGCCGAGACGCTCAACTTTTCCGAGGGCGAAGCACGCGGCGACGACGTGCGAAAAATCTACATCAAGGAGTTCGTGGACGGCTCGCTCGCCGTTGGCGTGCTCGAACTGGCCAACGCCACCGCCTCGGCGATCACCGGCGCGACGATCGACAGCACACAGAACGCGAAGGACATCCACTTCTCCGCGAACGACAACGCCCCCTACGGCTGCCTCGGCTTCTACATCTCCTGCATGAAGGACGACGGCACAAAGTATTACAAGGGCATCTTTTATCCCAAGGTCAAGGCCAGCATGAACGGCCGCACCTACAACACCAAGCAGAAGACCGTCGTGCTCGACAGCCCGAAGCTGACCTTCGCGGTGGACGCCTGCGCGAACGGCGATTACCGCATCGAGAGCGACGAGCTCACGACCGAGGCCGCCGCGAAGACGTGGGTCAACGGCAAAGTCAAGGCTGCGACCGGCGGCTAAGGAATCCGAAAAGGCGCAGCACCCCGCTGCGCCTTTTCGCAAATCGGAGGCAAAATGAAAGGACACGAAGTTGATCTCTGCGGGCAGCACCTCTATCTGCTCCTCAACGGGCAGGCGCTGTTCGACATTTACGATAAATTCGGCACCAAGGGCTTCATCACCGACCCGCTCAAGGACAACAACAAGGCGGGCTTTGAGGCCACCTGCTTTTTCCTCGCGAAGCTCTGCGAGCAGGGCGAGCTTCTACGGCGCTGGGAAGGTCAAACGCGCGGGCCGGTGCTCTCTGAGCAGTATTTCCGCGTTCACCTCGCGCCGCGCGACGTTTACCGCGCCAAGGACGCCATCGTGACGACGATCCGCATCGGCTTCGCCCGCGAGGCCGAGGAGGAGCACGACGTGGATCTCGGGCTTGTGGAGCTTCAAAAAAAAACGGAGTCTCCGTGACGCGCGCGCTCTGGCTCCAGCTCCTGACGCAGTTCCTGCGCCTGAGCGTCCGCGAGGGCCTGCTGCTTACGCCGGGGCAAGTCATGGACCTGCAGGAGCTTGAGGAGCGCCGGCGTGGACTCGAACGAGAGGAGGGGTGAGCGGTGGCAGTACGCCAGATCACCACACGGCTTGCCATCGATGGCGAGCAGGAATACAAAAAGCAGCTCGCGGCGGTCAACCGCGAGCTGGGCAACCTCGGCGCGGAAATGAAGCTCGTCGACGCGCAGTTTAAGGGGCAGGCGAATAGCTCCGAGGCGCTGCGCGCCAAGCACAACCTGCTCAAGCAGTCTATTGAGCAGCAGGTCGGCAAGATCGTCTCCCTGCAGGGCGCGGTCGAGGAGGCGGCGGAGGCTTATGGCGAGGCGGACAGCCGCACCGACAGCTACCGCCGGCAGCTCTTAAGCGCGGAGACCGCGCTCGCGAAGCTCAACGACGAGCTGAGCGAGAACGACAAACTGCTTAAAGAGGCCGAGGACAGCGCGGACGGCTGCGCGAAAAGCATCGACGGCTACGGCAAGGCGGTCAAGGATGCCGCAGGCAAAACCGATGATCTCGACGATGGCCTCGGCGGCATCGGTGGCGCACTCAAGGGCTTGCGCAACGAGGACGGCAGCTTTAACCTTGGCGGCGTAACTTCAGCGCTCAGCAACCTCAAGGGGCTGCTGGTTGGCGGCGCCATCGTCACAGGCGCAAAGGCGGTCAAAGATGCGATCTTTGAAATCGTAGAATCGACCGAGGAATACCGCAAGATCATGGGCACGCTTGAGGTCTCCAGCGCGGCTGCCGGCTACACAGCCGAGGAGACTGCGCAGGTCTACCAAGAGCTGCAGGCCGTACTCGGGGACACGCAGACCGCCGCGACCGCGACGGCGAACCTGCAAGCCCTCGGCCTCGCGCAGGAAGACCTCAAAGTCCTTATTGACGAGGTCATCGGCGCGTGGGCGACCTACGGCGACTCGATCCCGATTGACAGTCTCTCCGAGGCCATCAATGAGACCGTGCAGGCCGGAAAGGTCACCGGCGTCTTCGCGGACGTGCTCAACTGGGCGGGCGTCAATGAGGACGAGTTCAACCGGCAGCTCGAAGCCTGCACCGATACATCCGAGCGAGCGCAGCTTGTGCTCGTGCAGCTCGCCAATCAGGGCTTGCGGGAGACCGGGCAGGCGTGGAAGGACGCCAACCAGGACATTATGGAAATGAACCGCTCGCAGGAGGAGCTCAACGCGGCGATGGCGCGGTTGGGCGAGCTGCTGACACCCATTGCGGCTGGTATCATCGGATTCACGGCGGACATTGTTGAGGGCGTAACGGCTGCGATCACTGCTATTAGTGATCTGATCTCGAAGATCCGCGAGGCACGCGAGGAAGCAAACGAGAAAAACGTGGAGCGCTCGTCCACCTCGAAGCTCTCCCGCTACCGCGCCGAGGCGAGGCTGCGCGAGCATCTCTCCGGCTCCCACGCTGCCGGGCTTGACCGTGTTCCCTACGACGGTTATATTGCCGAGCTTCATGCCAACGAGGCCGTCCTTAATGCGCAGGAGGCCGCGCTCTGGCGCTCTGCCGCGCGCTACGGCGCGTCCGGCGCTCCGTCGGCATCTACCCCCGCCCCGTCTCCCGCGACCGCACAGAGCGCCGAACGGCGCGAGAACGTGACCATTGATGTCACGCTCGAGCTGGACGGCCAGACGCTCGCGCGCAAGCAGTACCCGCTTATGCAGGCCGAGGGCCGCCGGCGCGGCACCCCGCTGGCCGGAAAGGAGGGCACCTGATGGCAAAATATCCAGCTATCGTGGATGGGCAGGACTTCACCGACCTGTTCCACAAATACGGCTACGAGGTCACCTACGAGTTCCGCGAGGGCGAGAACGGCGGCCTCATGTGCTCCGGCGAGGAGCAGCGCGATCTGCTCGCCATCAAGCCGACGATCGTCGGCACCACCAACGACGCGCCGACCGAGCGCATCACCGCGCTGCTGACGGTGTGCCTCAAAAACGAAGTCCTCTTCCGCTACTTCGACCCCTGGACCGGCGCGGAGAAAACCATCACCGCGCACCCCACGGTCGACACCGTGTCCGTCCTGCTCGACGACGGCGGCACGCACTGGTGGAGGGGCTTCCGCGTTACCATGAGGGCAAAGTGATGAGTCTGAACACCGTAAAATACAAAGGCGAGCTCCTCGCCGAGGACGAGCGCATCAGCACCGACACCCCCGGCGTGCTGGGCGAGTATAAGGAGCTGCGCGCGGACGCGCTCGAGGCCGACACGCTCGACATCACCGTTTTGTCCGAATCGGGCACGATCCGGAATTTCAAGAAAAACGACAAGGTCGAGTATTTCCGCTCCGGCAACCGCGTCGGCGTCTACTACCTGCAGAGCGTCACGCGCGTGGGGCCGAAGCTCTACACGCTCTCTGCGCTTTCCGCGGTCGGGCTGCTGATCGTCCGGCCGCACCGCGGCGGCATCTACACCGGGCAGACGGTCGCCGAGGTCGTCGCGGAGATCTGCGGCGACATCCCCGTGCTCGTCGAGACCGTCTACCGCGGCATCAAGCTCTACGGCTGGCTGCCCATCGCCTCGGCGCGCGACAGCCTTGTGCAGGTGCTCTTTGCCATCGGCGCATGGCTGCACACGGACGAGAACGGCACGCTGCGCGTGCAGAAGCTCTGGGACGGCGCGGCGAGCATCATCGGCCCCGGGAGCGTCCATGCCGCAAACATCCAGGTCAAGTACCTCGACCCCGTCAGCGCGGTCGCTGTCACCGAGCACCAGTACATTGCCGGCACGGAGGACGTCACGCTCTTCGAGGGTACGGCCCAGCAGGGCGACGTGATCGAGTTTGACGAGCCGGCGCACACGCTCACGGCCGAGGGCTTCACCGTCCTTGAGAGCGGCGCGAACTACGCCGTCCTCTCTGCGGGCACCGGCAAGCTCACCGGCAAGAGCTACGTCCACAACCGGCGCGTCATCACACGCACCGTGACCGAGGGCGTAGCGGAGAATGTTGAGCCGATCACCGACGCGACGCTCGTCTCGCTCGTCAACTCCTCCGCGGTCGCGCAGCGCATGGCAGCCTATTACGCCTGCCGCGAGCAGCTCACCGTGGACGTCAACCCAGCAGCCGAGCACGCCGGGCACGTCGTCTCGCTCTGGAACGAGTGGGACAAACAGCAGACGCTCGCCTGCATCGCCTCGCGCGAGACGAAGATCTCCGGGCTGCTCAAGTCCCGCACCTCGGCGCTCGTCGGCTTTCTTCCCCCGCAGCCGGAATCGTCGGAGTATTTTGACGAGCGCGTGCTGCTCACCGGCTCTGGCACTTGGACCGTGCCGGAAGGCGTGACCACCTACACCAAAGTGCTCATCGGCGGCGGGCAGGGCGGCAAGCACGGCGGTAAGGGCGAGGACGGCAAGCAGCGAACGGCGTCCTGGTCAGAGGGCATGTATACACGATACAACTGGTCGGGCTACCTCCCCGGTGCGATCTCCAAGGGCGGTGTCGGCGGCGAGGGTGGTGTCGGCGGAAAGGTGCTGGTCGAGACGGTCAACGACGCCACACCGGGCGAAAGCATTGCCTATTCCTGCGGCGCGGCGGGCGCGGGTGCGACCACGGACGGAGCCGAGGGCGAAAACGGTACAGCGACCACGATGGGCGGCTCGTCCAGCGACAGCGGCTCCTCCAGCGATATTGGCTACACCGACCCCGTGACCGGCGAGGTGTTCGCCGCAAAGGGCGACACCGGTATCGCAGGCGGCGACAGCGGCGGCTGCTCGGATGTCAGCGCATACCCAAATCCGACCGTGAGCGGCTGTCTCTACGTCGGGCAAGGCATCGCGGAGGCGACCGACGTGGTGGACGAGGACGGCAAGGTCTGGAAGAGCGGCGCATGGCTGCTCTACAACAACACTCAGCAAATTTACGGCAAGGGCAACAGCGCAAGTGCTGACGGGGATCTGAGCCACGGCGCGGTCGAATGCTCTGCGTCCTGCTCCGGCCCTTCCGGCGCGGCGGTCGGCGCAAATGGATCGGATGGCAGCGCGACAAATTGCAAGGCGACCGCAGGAAAAGAAGGGAACCCGACCTATATGTACGCCTACGCAAGCCCCGGCTATCCGGTCAATGGTGCGAATGCAGCGACAGCTCCCAAAAAACCGAGTGCCTACGGCAAGGGCGGGCGCGGCGGACACGGCGGCGGTGCGGGCGGCTGCGGCGGCTATTCGGCAACTGGTAAAACAACATCCAGCACCATGACGCAGAAAACGCAGGCTAACACCCGCGGCGTTGGCACAGGCGGACTCGGCTCGGTCGGCGGCGAGGCGGGCGACGGCTGCATCATCATCTACTACCGCAAGAAAAAAGAGCTTCAGTCCGGCCCGCTCGTGACCAGCAACAACCTTGGCCTGCTCGATTCCCTCGGGCGGAGAATGATCGTTTAAGGAGGTTTTTATGCCGAACGATTATTACACCATGCTCTACACCGGCGAGAAGACCGACGAGCTATTGCAGCGCGTGGACGAGGGCGAGATCATCATCCCCTCCTCGACGGCGGGCAGCACGAAAAAATTCAAGCTGACGGTGGACGACACCGGCGCCGTCAGCGCAACGGAGGTGACGACGTAATGGTACAGGGCGACGCTTACTCCATCGACGTGGAGATCACCAACGAAGGCCAGACGCTCAGCCCCCCGGCCGTCTCTCTGGTCGAGATCGCGCTGCTGAACCTCGTCAAGACCTATCCGGGCGATGTCACGTTTTCCGACGGCAAATTTCACTTTCCCCTCACGCAGCCGGAGACATTCGGGCTTCCGACCGTCTGCCCCATGCAGGTGCGCGTGAAGTTCCCGAGCGGCGACGTGATCGGCTCGGAAATGCAGCAGATCGATGTTAAACGAGCGCTCAGCAGGGCGGTGATCTGATGGCTGCGATCACGTTTGACGTCGGCAGGAAAAAGGCAGCCTTTTCCCTCGGGACGCCGGCGGCCATCGGCATCGGCTTCCATGTTTCGGTCCGTGAGGTCGGCGGCGAGCCGTATGACGGCCCATATACCGTGACGCCCGACTTTGAGACGCAGGAGCTTGCCACAAAGGACAGGCTTCTGAAAGACAATGTGACTGTTGATCCCATTGTAGTCGCCCGCGTGGAAAACCCCGCGGGCGGAAAAACAATTTTTATCGGAGGTATTTTCAATGGCTGAAAATCAGTACAACAGCAAAATCGTACTCTCGAGCGGCGAAGTCCTCATGGACCTCACCCAGGACACCGTGGTCGCGGACAAGCTCCTCAAGGGCTTTACCGCGCACGGCAAGGACGGCGCGCCCATCACCGGCTCCTGCGAATTTGACGCGGACACCGGCGACGCCACCGCGGGCGCGGCGGAAATTCTGACCGGCAAGACGGCCTATGTCACCGGCAGCAAGGTCACCGGTACCATGCCGAACAACGGGGCCAAGACGCTCAACATCACGGAAAAGGGTAAGCCGGTCACCATCCCCCAGGGCTATCACGACGGCAGCGGCAAGGCGCAGATCGACGCAGCCGAAGAGGCGAAGCTGATCCCCGCCAACATTCGCGAGGGCATCACCGTCCTCGGCGTGCTCGGCACGATGTCCGGCAGCGAGGGCATGAAGCCGCAGGCCAAGAACGTCACACCCACGTTCGCCTCGCAGGAGGTTCTGCCCGACGAGGAGTACAACTGCCTCAGCTCCGTCACGGTGGCGGCGATCCCGATTGCCTACACCGACAATGCGCAGGGAGGCAAGACGGTCACCATCGGCTGAGGAGGTGCGGCATGGCCAACAACAAAGTCCAGCTCAGCGACGGAACAGTCCTGCTTGACCTGACCGGGGACACCGTAACGCCGGAGACGCTCATGGCCGGCGTCATTGCCCACAACGCAGCGGGCGAGCGGATCGTCGGCATCTGTGTGGCGAAGGAATTTAACGTGGACGGGTCCGTGGTCAAGCTCGTTGATGTCCCCTCCCGCACGATGCAGCAGGAGGGCTCGACGCTCAAGCTCTCGCCGGCTGCGATCAACGAGCACACGCTCACCATCTAAGGAGGAGCACATGGCAAATACGAATTACATTGACAGCTTTGAAGTAAACGGCGTCGAGATCCCTGTGCGCGACCCTGGCATTTCGCAGTGGGCGCGTGAGCCAAGCGCCCCCGAATATACGGCCGAGGATGTCGGCGCGTTCCCTGCCGTCCCCGGCGGCAGCGCCGGTCAGGTACTGACGAAGACCGCCGATGGACAGGGATGGAAAACACCGAGTGGGGCGGCATCGTATTACAAGACCTTTACCGCTGCCCAGTGGACACAGACCAATGCGGAGGCGACCATGAGCATCCCGCGAAGCGAGCATGGGCTGCTGGGCAATGACGTTTTCGCGCAAGCATCTATCTTGTCAAGCGGCGCCTATCGGAAAGGCACATGGGCAAGCCTTGAGACCTATGCCATGATCGCCGCTGACGGGACCATTACACTGCACACATCGTCCGCCTTCGACGGCGCTGTGCTGCTGATCGGGTAAGGAGGAGTATATGAGCGGATTTTACGGAGTAAATTACAGGATCAACGGCCACCGCGTCGGCTTTGTTCAGGCATTGAATGGAGTATACCGTGTGATCTTCGAGCGCTGCTACGAGGAAAACACGCTGGAGGCGGTCGAGGCCATCGACTGGCAGAATGTCACGGTTGAGCAGGTCCGCACGGACTATCCGGCTTGCCCACTGCCAGAGGGCTACACCTTTTCCGTGCAGGAAATCGAGTACACAAAGCAGGGCTACTTTACCGTCATTCTCAAAACGGACAAGCAGCATTGGGGCGATGTTACGCCGTATCAGGCGCAGATCGAGAGCCTGAACGCTGCCGTCGCCCAGAAGGATACGCAGCTCACCGAGAGCGAAGAAAACCTTGCCGCTGCCAACGCGCAGCTGGCGGAACTGGAGGCCACCTATGATGCAAACTGAAAAGCTCAATGCCATTAAGGGCGCGATCACGGATGGAAAGCTCGTGCAAGCCGCCGGCGGCATCACGCAGCGCACGGAGCAGAGCGACAAGCTCGGCTTTGACTGGAGGATCTTCACCGTCAACGACGTGGACGTCCGAAAGGATTACGTCGAGCAGGCAAATCCGGTCGGCATGAGCGCCGACAATCCCATCGAATACACGGAGGGCGTGCCGCTCATCAACAACGCCTTCTACCGCGTGGACGGTGTGATCAAGGTCTACATGGACGGCTGGGTAGACTGGGAGGGCTGACGTGACCGCCTATGAGGCTGCCGTCCAGGAGAAAGACCAGCTTTATGCGCGCATTCAGCTCGTCCGGGAGGAGATCAAGCAGGAGCAGGACCCCGGCAGACGCGGAGAGCAGAAGCACCGTCTTCGCATCCTGTTCGAGATGTACCACGAGAGCCTTGAGCGGCTGGAAGCTCTTCGCCCACCGCAGGAAAAGCGGCACAAGGCGGTCAAGCGGACGGTCATACACACCGGTGCTGCCGGAGCAGATGTCAACAGCTTTGACTTCTTCGAGCGCTGCGACTTGACCTTTGCAGACCTCGAAGGAAATCAAGTCCGTTGGGATGACCTCGGCTCGGACAATGGCGAGAGCCGCGCACGGCTCATGAGGGCGCTCCGGCGCGGCCGCGCGGCGGTCTCAGACCGCCAGCGCGAAATGCTCGATCTCCTCCTGCAGGGCAAGACCGCGACGGAGATCGCCGAGCAGCTCGACGTGAACAAGGCCACGGTCTCCCGCACGCTGCTCCGTGCGAAGAAGGTCCTTAACGATAAGGCGGAGGATCTGCGCCAGGAGGATCTGCGCGAGCATCCGAACCGTCTTGACCTGGCCGAACCGGAAACGGCGCGCTATGTACTCTCACGCTTGACGGAGACGCAGGCCGTGTATCTCTACCTCTACTATGGCGAGTGGCTGGATATGCGCTCGATCGGCGCACTGCTGGGCGTGGACCATTCGACCGTCTGCCGCACGATCCATCGCGCGGCCGGCCGCATCCGCGCCCTCTGCACCGACGGCAGCGGCGTGGAGCTGCTGGGCGTGGACGCGCTCGAGCCGGCGCTGTATGCGCTCTACCGGCAGCACGCAGCGGACGATCTGATCCCGGAGCGGGCCAGAGCTGCGGCACGCAGGGCGACCGCCTCCGGAGCCCAAAAGCGGCAGGAGCGGACGCCGGATCGCGCGCTGATAACGGCGCCGATATGGGGCCAGCGAAGGCACCGTGCGGCGGCGCAGAGCCGTCTCCTGCGTGCGTTGGAAGACGCGGCGGCTCAGCGTACCGGCTCGCTCCTCGCGCGTCTACGCGCGCTTCTGCGGGCCTTCCGCGTGAAAATAACAAGAGCCGCCTGACCATCAAGCGAGGCCGTGCATTGCAGTTAAGTCACGGGCATTCCGAGAGATCAAGAACACAGGAAGCAGCTCCCGCCGAACAGCCCACAAGCGTCCAGCGGACACCCGTATTCAATCCTCGGCTGCCCATTCCAAGTTCCCGAGATTTCGTTTCTGCCGGTTGATTTTTTCGACAAGGGAATCACTCGAATCACATTGCTTTTCACCTTTTCCGCCGCCGGAACGGACGGGGCCGATGCCCGGCGAGATTGTAACAGGCAGGAGGTGGTGATCGTCCCCCAGACAGACGGAATGCCTGTGACTTAGCTGCAATGCAGACGCAAAAGGCCGCAACAAAGGACGGCAGGAGTTATTGAATCGAAAGCGAGGATGCAAGTGAAAGAAGACTTTAAGACCATTATCCTCAAAATCAAGGGCGATTGGACGGAAGTCGTGGACGACTGCCGCGCTACCGTTTCCAAGCCTCCGCTCGGGCATGAGCCGAGCGGTGATTTCAGACGGGATATCCTCATCGCCGAGCACAGCCCGATCCGCGGCATTCGCGTTAAGTGGAGCTGGCACTGCATTAAAAGCTGGATCGCCACGCACTGGAGCCGCCACAAGTGGGAATGCTTCATCAGCTCTCAGCGTTCAGACCGCACGGGCATTCCGCGCGACAAGCTCCCGCAGGACGTGCCGGTAGACTTTACCGGGGAAGCAAACGCACAGGCCTTGATCGATACTATGCGTAAGCGCCTCTGCCGACGGGCGTCACCGGAGACACGCGCCTATGCGGAGGACTTCAAGCGGGCACTGCGTGAGGTAGAGCCGGAGCTCTCTGACGTACTCGTCCCGAATTGCGTATATCGCTGCGGCTGTCCTGAAATGGACTGTTGCGGGGAGTGGCAGAGAATGTGCAGAGAAACGAATCAGAGCATTGATACCGGCAGCATCAAATATCGCTATCGGTGCTACAACGATCTGTTTTACGGCACCGAATAAAACAAAAAGGAGATTAAAACAATGGCTACTTACAAGAGAATCGCATCCGACGGCAAGCCCATCGAGGTCACCGATACCCCCGCGGGCCTGAGCGAGAGCGCGGGCATCAGGAACAGCATCAAGCAGCCGGTCATGCGCCGCGACCTTGAGCGCGCCGGAACGGAGATTTACGTCCTGCCGCAGTACAAGCTTACCTACGATGAGAACGGCTACTGCGTCAAGAAGGAGAAGTGCCGCATCCCGGACGATATTGCAGCGAAGCTCGCGGAGCTGAACAAGTGAGCAGAGCCGGAGGCAACTCCGGCCGATCCTAAACGAAAGAGAGAGTACGCCAATGGACAACATCGAGACCAAGCTCGCGGAGGTCGAGCAGCGGGCCAAGAGCAACACCCACAGGCTCGACGATCAGGAGAAGCGCATTGACAACATCGAGGACCTCACGACCTCCGTCAAGGTGCTGGCTACCCGCGAGGAGCGCGTAGAGAAGGACGTGAAGGAGATCAAGGCGGACGTCAAGGAATTGACGTCGCGCCCCGCGCAGCGCTGGAACGGGCTGATCGACAAGGTGCTCTACGCCATCATCGGCGCGTTCCTGGCGTGGCTGCTGACGGGAGGCGCGGTATGACGTGGTGGCAGGTGTGCCTCATCGCGGTCTGCGTGATGGGCGCGGTCATCGTCGTGGCCTCCGCGCTGGCGATCCTCGCGTACTGGCTCGAGGGCGTGCGCAAGCGCGACAAGTACGTCTGGGCGGCCATCTTTAACCTGACGTGGTACTGCATCGTGAGTCTCGTGCTCACCGCCAACGACAAAATTGTGCCGGACAGCCTGACCGTCGCGTGGTTCGCCGCGTGGACGGCAGAGCTTGCCCTGCTCGCCAATATTAAGATCAAAGGAAAGGACGATTGAAATGAAACTGCAATTCAACGACAAGGTCTACGACGTTTTGAAGTGGCTGTGCCTTATCGCGCTGCCCGCGCTCTCCGTGCTCTACAGCGCGCTGGCGGGCGTGTGGGGCTGGCCCTACGCGCAGGAGGTCGCGACCACCATCAATGCCGTGGTGGCCTTCGTGGGCGCGCTCATCGGCATTTCCACGGCGAGCTACAACAAAGACAATGGCGCAGGCAAGTGACATCCTCGCCGTGGCGGTCAAAGAGATCGGCACGGTCGAGCAGAGCGGTAACCGGCAAAAGTACGGCAAGGCCTACGGCATGGACGGCGTGTACTGGTGTATGCAGTTCGTCTGGTGGTGCTTCCAGCAGGCAGACAAGACGTTTTTTATGGACGGCGGCAAGACGGCCTCCTGCGGCGAGCTGATGCGCTGGGCGCAGGCACACGGTCAGTGGGTCACCACGGGCTACCGGCCCGGCGACGTGCTGATCTACGACTTCCCCGGCACGGCGTACAAGACCGACCACACCGGAATCTGCGAGAGCGTCAGCGGGCAGTATGTGACCGCCATCGAGGGCAGCACCTCCAACGGAAACACCGGCAGCCAGTCAAACGGCGACGGGGTCTACCGCCGCAAGCGCAAGCTCTCGCTGGTGCTCGGCGCGTACCGCCCGAAGTACGACGACTATCGCGCGCAGCTCCAAAAGCGGGCGGGGCTGGAGGACAAGACGATGGACTACCTTGCGGCGTACAAGTACGGCAGCGACCTCATCCGCAAGCTGGTCACGATGAAATAATTTGCCCGATTCGGGCAAAATTCATAAGGCTGTGTCCAGCGTGGGCACAGCCTTATCCATGACAACATTTTTGACAACAAAACTGTTCCAAAACATTCCGAAACAGCACAAAAGTTTCCGCTTCGCCCCTATCTTCTGAGACAAAATTTTGGGTGCTGGGAAAACGAAAAAACCTTGAAACTACAGTAGTTTCAAGGTTTTTCTTGGCGCGGAAGAGAGGATTTGAACCTCCGCGGCGCTTTTTACACACCCTACTCCCTTAGCAGGGGAGCCCCTTCGGCCACTTGGGTACTTCCGCAAATGTCGAATTTCTTCAGCCGATGTTCCATTTGGCGGAGAGAGTGGGATTCGAACCCACGGATGCTTTCACATCGCCGGTTTTCAAGACCGGTGCTTTCAACCGCTCAGCCATCTCTCCATGCTTGTGAGGAGCCGGCTCACTCTCAAACGCAAGTGATATCTTAGCATATTGTGGGGGTACTTGTCAAGGAGAAAGCGCGAAATGTTTGCCGTAAATTAGAAAAACCTTTCGCGCGAAAAGAACTTTTCGGCAGCGCTTGACCGTTCCGACGTTTTTCGATACAATACATCAATATTGTGTCCGCATGAATCCGCATGAAAGAGGAAAGGAGACCTGCCCATGCTCACCCCTCCCGAGATCGCACGGAGCCTGCTCGCCGCCGGCGAAAGCAAGGCGCGACTGCCCTTTGGAAAGATGCTCCTGCTCGCCATATTGGCGGGAGCCTACATCGCGCTCGCGGGCGTCGGTGCGACGGCGGCCGCCGTGACAGTGGAGAGCGGCTCGCTTGCAAAGCTCCTTTCGGCCTGCGTGTTTCCCGCGGGACTTTCCATGGTGATCCTCGCGGGCAGCGAGCTTTTCACCGGCAACTGTCTTATGGTGATGGCCCTGCTGGAGTGCCGCATCACGCCCGCTCAGCTGCTGCGTAACTGGCTGACCGTCTACCTCGGCAATGCCGTGGGCGGCGCGGCGGTGGCCGCGCTGGCGGTCTACAGCCACACGGCATCGCTTTTCGGCGATGGACTGGCGCGCTCGATGGTTTCCATCGCGGAGAGCAAGGCGGCGCTCGGATTTGGAGACGCTTTCCTGCGCGGGGTTCTGTGCAATTTTCTGGTCTGCCTCGCGGTGTGGATGGCGGCAGCCTCCAAGCGCGCGGAGGGGAAGGTCATCGCGCTCTTTTTCCCCATCCTGCTCTTTGTCCTCTGCGGCTATGAGCACTGCATCGCGAACCTGTACTATCTGCCCGCCGGCGCGTTTGCCGCGGCGGAGTACGGTATGGAAACGACGCTGACGCTTGCCGGCTGTCTTAAAAACCTCGCGGCGGTGACGCTCGGGAACCTTGTCGGCGGCGCGGCGCTCGGAGTGGGCTACCGCTTCGCTTATCTCAAAGAATGATGCGCCGCCCCTGAAATAGTTTGCGCAGAAAACGAAAAAAGACACACCCCAAAGGTGAGTCCATGCTTATCATAGCACGGCGCCCTATGCAATGCAAGAGAAATTTTTTCTCTTGCAGCAATTTTGTGGACAGCGCCAACACATTGCCCGAATATCGAAAAAAGCTTGAACAATATGAAGTCTTGACGTCGGAAACTTGCAGAGGTAGAATCTATCCATATTTTTTGTAAATAAAAAACGAATAAGGAGGTTCGTAACGATGAGTGAAAAAGATCGTATTCCCGAGCTGTTTGGTTCGATGTCCTTTAATGAGGGAACGATGGAGCAGTATGTTCCGCATCAGGCGATGGAAGTCTGGCGCGACTGCCTGAAAAGCGGCAAGCCGCTGCCACTGACCGCCGCGAACGATATTGCCGAGGCCATGAAGACCTGGGCGCTGGAGCATGGCGCGACGCATTTTACCCATTGGTTCCAGCCCTTGACCGGCATCACCGCCGAAAAGCACGACAGCTTTATCAACCCCATCGGTGGCGGCAAGATCATCATGGACTTCTCCGGCAAGGAGCTGGTGTGCGGCGAGCCCGACGCTTCGAGCTTCCCCTCCGGCGGCCTGCGCGCCACCTTTGAGGCGCGCGGCTACAGCGCATGGGACCCCACCGCCTTTGCCTTCATCAAGGACGGCAGCCTTTGCATCCCGACGGTGTTCTGCTCTTACGGCGGCGCGGCGCTGGACAAGAAGACCCCGCTGCTGCGCTCGAACGAGGCGGTTAGCCGCGAAGCGGTGAAGCTGCTGCATCTTTTCGACAGCCAGAAGGACGTCGGTAAGGTCACGCCGCAGGTCGGCCCCGAGCAGGAGTATTTCCTCATTGACCGCGAGCTGTACCTCAAGCGTGAGGACCTGCGGCTGTGCGGCCGCGCCCTCTTCGGCAGCAAGCCGCCCAAGGGCCAGGAGCTGGACGACCACTACTTCGGCGTCATCCGCCCGCGCGTGGCGGCCTTTATGAAGGAGCTGGACGAGGAGCTGTGGAAGCTCGGTGTGCTCTCCAAGACCAAGCACAACGAGGTCGCCCCCGGTCAGCACGAGATGGCCCCCATCTACTGCGACGCCAACACCGCCAACGATCAGAACCAGCTCGTCATGGAGACGATGAAGAAGGTCGCCGAGCGCCACGGCCTCGTCTGCCTGCTGCATGAAAAGCCCTTTGCCGGCGTCAACGGCTCCGGTAAGCACGTCAACTGGTCGCTCTCGACCGACACGGGCGAGAATCTGTTCTCCCCCGGCAAAACGCCCAGCCAGAACGCCGTGTTCCTGCTTTTCCTCGCCGCCTTTGTCAAGGGCGTGGACGAGTATCAGGAGCTGCTGCGCTGCTCCGTCGCCTTCGCGGGCAACGATCACCGTCTCGGCGCGCAGGAAGCGCCGCCGGCCATCATCTCCGTCTTCCTCGGCTCCGAGCTGCGGAGCATCATCGACGCCATCGTCGGTGAGAGCGACTATACCGAGACCGAGCGCAAGACGCTGCGCATCGGCGTGGACGTGCTGCCCTCCATCCCGCAGGACACCACCGACCGCAACCGCACCTCGCCCGTGGCTTTCACCGGCAACAAGTTCGAGTTCCGTATGCCCGGCTCCAGCCAGTCCATTGCCGGCCCCGTCACGGTGCTCAACACCATCATGGCGGAGGAGCTCAGCCAGTTCTACGCGGTGCTCAAGGAAGCGCCGGACTTCAACAAGGCGCTGCATGACCTTGTGCGCAAGGCGTTCATCGAGCATGGCCGCATCATCTTTAACGGCAACGGCTATGAGGAGGCGTGGGTCGAGGAGGCCGCGCGCCGCGGTCTTGCGAACCTGCGCAGCACCGCCGACGCCCTGCCGACCTATGTTCTGCCCAAGAACGTCGAACTGATGATGAAGCACGGCGTTTACACGAAGGAGGAAATGCTCTCCCGCCACGAGATCCACATGGAGAAGTACCGCAAGGTCATCCACATCGAAGCGGCCACCATGGTCGATATGGTCCAGCATGAGATCCTCAACGCCGCCTCCGAGTATGAGAGCAAGCTCTGCGAGACGATGCTGCGCAAGCACGAGGCCGCGCCCGAGCTGCCCTGCCACGTCGAGAAGTCGCTGGCCAACTCCATCGGCATCCTCAACGACAAGCTGCTCGAGCAGACCGTGACGCTCAAGACCGCGCTGGAGACCGCGCCCGTCGGCGCCTCCGGCGAAGAGGAGATGCGCTATTACCACGACGTTGTTGCCGCTGATATGGACGCGGTGCGCGATACCGTCGACCGTCTCGAGACGCTGACCGCCGGCAAGTACTGGCCGTATCCGACCTTCTACGATCTGCTTTTCTCTGTTTGATCCCCAAAAGGAACGCTCTCTGAGCGTTCCTTTTGAAATGATTTTTCCAATTTATTTGTGTTGTGGAGGAGAACATGAAGTACATTTTTGTCACCGGCGGCGTGGTGTCCGGTCTCGGCAAGGGCATCTGCGCGGCGTCGCTCGGCCGCCTGCTGAAGCAGTGCGGCCTGCGTGTGAAGAACCAGAAATTCGACCCCTATCTCAATGTGGACCCAGGCACGATGAGTCCCTACCAGCACGGCGAGGTCTTCGTCACCGACGACGGCGCGGAGACCGACCTGGACCTCGGCCACTACGAGCGCTTCGTGGATGAGGCGCTGAACGCGAACGCTTCCGTCTCCTCCGGCAAGGTCTACTGGAGCGTCCTCAACCGCGAGCGGCAGGGCGGCTACCTCGGCGGAACGGTGCAGATCATTCCGCACGTCACCGACGAGATCAAGAGCCGCGTCTACGCCATGGACGACGGCGAGACCGACGTGTGCATCACGGAGATCGGCGGCACGGTGGGCGACATCGAGAGCCAGCCGTTCCTTGAAGCGATCCGTCAGGTCGCGGCGGAAAAGGGGAGAGGAAACGTCCTCTTTATCCACGTTCCGCTCATCGTCTCCATCCCCGGCAGCGGCGAGCTCAAGAGCAAGCCCACGCAGCATTCCGTCAAGGAGCTGCTCTCCCTCGGCATCCAGCCGGATATCCTCGTCTGCCGCACGGACAGCCCGCTGCCCGACGATGTGCGCCATAAGATCGCGCTGTTCTGCAACGTTGAGCCAGAGTGCGTGATCCCGAACGTCACGGCCTCCACGCTCTATGAGGTGCCGCTGCTGCTTGAGGACGCCGGCCTCTGCCGCGAGGTCTGCCGCAAGCTCGGCTTTGACTGCGGCGAGCCGGATATGAAGGCATGGACGGCGCTCGTCGAGAAGATCAAGCACGCGCACAAACAGGTGACCATCGCGCTCGTCGGCAAGTATACCGGTCTGCACGACGCTTATCTGAGCGTCGTTGAGTCGCTCTTCCACGCGGGCACGGCCTGCGACGCGCAGGTGACGATCCAATGGGTCGATTCCGAAACGCTGACGGCGGAGAATGTCGCCTCCGTTCTCGGCGGCTGCACGGGCGTGCTGGTGCCCGGCGGCTTCGGCGACCGCGGCATCGAGGGCATGATCCTCGCCGCGCAGTACGCGCGCGAGAACGGCGTGCCCTATCTCGGCATCTGCCTCGGTATGCAGATCGCCGTCATCGAGTTTGCGCGCCACGCCGTCGGCTGGGCCGACGCGCACAGCGCGGAGTTCTCCTCCCTCACCGCGCACCCGGTCATTGCGCTCCTGCCTGACCAGATCGGTGTGACCGCCAAGGGCGGCACGATGCGTCTCGGCAAATACCCCTGCGTGCTCGGCGAGGGCACGAAGGCGTATGCCGCCTACGGCACGCGCGAGATCTCCGAGCGCCACCGTCACCGCTACGAGTTCAATAACCTCTTCCGCGAGGAGCTTGAGCGCGCGGGCATGACCTTCTCCGGCACCTCGCCGGACGGCTCGCTCGTTGAGATCGCCGAGCTGAGCGAGCAGGATTGGTACGTCGGCTGCCAGTTCCACCCCGAATTCAAGAGCCGTCCTGACCGTCCGCACCCGCTCTTCACCGGCTTTGTCGCCGCAGCGCTGCGCAAGGCGGGCAAATAATAGCGAAAGGGCGGAGCCGTATGGCTCCGCCCTCTGCATGAAAAAAGAGAACCGCCGCGCGGTTCTCTTTTGCTGTATTCAGCGGTTTTTCAGACGCTTGTCGCACTTGGCGGCGAGCTTCGTGCCGACGCTCTGGAAGAGCTGCACGAGCAGAATGAGCAGGATGACCGCCACGTACATCACGAGATATTTGTAGCGGTAGAAGCCGTAGTCGATGGCGATCTTGCCGAGACCGCCGCCGCCGATGATGCCGCTCATGGCCGAGTAGCCGAGGATGGTCGTGAGCGCGATGGTGAAGTTCTGCAGCAGAGAGGGGATGCTTTCGGGGATCATCACCTTGCAGATGATCTGCATGGGCGTCGCGCCCATGCTCTGCGCGGCCTCGATGATGTTGGGGTCCAGCTCACGCAGGCTGCTCTCGACGAGACGCGCGACGAACGGAAAGGCCGCGATGACGAGCGGAACGATGGTCGCCCTGGTGCCGACGGTCGTGCCGATGATGAGGCGCGAGAGCGGAAAGACCATGATCATCAGGATCAGGAACGGAATAGAGCGCAGCAGGTTGATAAGAACGTTCAGCACGCTCATCAGCCAGCGGGGAAGCGGCAGCACGCCGTCCCTTTCGCCCACCACGAGCAGCACGCCCAGCGGCAGACCGATCACGATGGCGAAGGCCGTGGAGAGGAGCGTAACATAGAAGGTTTCCCAGATGGCGGAGAGGAACTGCGTTTGCAGTGCTGCGGTCAGCTCCTCGATGGACTCGGGAGAGAAAAGATTACTGTACACCGACGCTCGCCTCCTCGACCTGAAGATTTTCGATCCCGCTCAGAAATTCCCACGCGCGGTCAAACTGCGCCGCGGGGACGCCGAGCAGCATACTGCCGTAGATCTCCTCCGAGAGCTTCTGCGTGCTGGCGGAAATGACGTTGGCCGCGATGTTCTCCTCCGTCGCGAGGCGGGCCACCAGCGGGATCGAGGTAGTCTTTGCGCTGCGGAAGATGAGGCGGATGCGGCGCTCCTGCGCGGGATCGGACACCGTGACGTCCGCGCCGCCGGGGAAAACAAGGTGGCGCGCGGCGGCGGATTTCGGCGCAGAGAAGACGGTGGAAACGAGACCGTCCTCCACCACCTCGCCGTCGTCCAGAATGGCGACATGGTTGCACACGCTCTTCACAACGCTCATCTGGTGCGTGATGATGACGACCGTGATGCCGAGCTTTTTGTTGATGTCGCCAATCAGCTCAAGGATCTGGCGCGTCGTCTTGGGGTCGAGCGCGCTGGTCGCCTCGTCGCACAGCAGGACCTTGGGGTTCGTCGCCAGCGCGCGGGCAATGGCGACGCGCTGCTGCTGACCGCCGGAGAGCTGCGCGGGATAGGCCTTCGCCTTGTCGGGCAGGCCGACCGTCTCCAGAAGCTCCTGCGCGCGAGAAGCCGCCTCACGGCGGCTGACCCCGGCAAGCTCCATCGGGAAGCAGACATTATCCAGGCAGTTCCGCTGCATGAGCAGATTGAAGCGCTGGAAGATCATGGTAATGTCGCGCCGCGCAGCACGGAGCTGCGCGGGCGACATGGTATCCAAACGTTTTCCGTTGACGATGACCTCGCCGGAGGTGGGGCGCTCGAGCATATTGATGCAGCGCACCAGCGTGCTCTTGCCGGCGCCGCTCATGCCGATGATGCCGTAAACGTCACCGTCCGGAATGGTCAGGGAGATATCCTTGAGGGCTTCCACCCGCCCACCGGCGGTCTCAAAGACTTTGCTGACGTGCTTGAGTTCGATCAAGGAATTCTCCTCCTTTCTTTTACCTTACTTCAGGGCATCCAGCGTGGTCTGCTTGCCGCCGTAGAGACCCATGGGCTCGACGTGAATGGCAGCGACGGAGACGATGTGGGTGCCGTTTTCCTTGTTGAAGTCATCAAGATAGGGGGTGTGCTGGAAGTAGTTGGCGTCCACGGTGCCGTCCTCCACGACGGTGTTGGGCACAACGTAGTCGTTGTAGGTCTGAATGTCGAGGGTGATGTCCTTTTCGGCAAGGATCTCCTTGGCGACCTCGAGGATCTCGGCGTGGGGCGTGGGGGATGCGGCGACGGAGATGGTCTGACCCGCGAGCGCAGCATAGTCGACACTGGCGTCGTAGCCGTCGCCCGGATTCTCGACGGTGCTCACGACCGCACCGTCATACTTCTCGGCGATGTAATCGGCGACCTGCTGGCTCTCGAGCGCGGCGACCAGAGCCTTGACCTTGTCGCTGGACTCGTTGCCTTCCTTGACGGCGAGGATGTTGGCGTAAGCGGAGGCGGAGCCTTCAATGGCCAGAGAATCCTTGACAGGATTCAGACCGGCGTTGATGGCGTAGTTGGAGTTGATGACGGCGTAGTCCACATCCTTGAGGATGTTGGGGATCTGCGCGGCTTCGGTCTCAACGATCTCGACGTTGTGGGGATTCTCGGCGATGTCGTTCTTGGTGGCGGTGATGCCGGCGCCGTCCTTGAGCTTGATGATGCCGTTGGCTTCGAGCAGCAGCAGGGCGCGGGCTTCGTTGGTGGTGTCGTTGGGGACTGCGATCTGAATGGCGGCGTCGGCCTTTTTGCCGCAGCCGGAGAGAATACCGAGGGCGAGAACTGCCGCGAGGGCAAGAGAAATGAGCTTTTTCATGATTTTATTCTTCCTTTTCTTGATTTTGATATTATTTGAATGATTTTTGATGCGACGATCCGCGGTCACATTCGACCGCTCATGCGGGAACACGAACCATGCGGACACATTCGCTCTTTCAACAGCTTGAGCATCGTGTTTGACCTCCTTTGCTTGGGACGCTGTTAGTTATACACGATGCTTCGCCATTTGTCCAATACGCTATAAGGATAATGAGTTATAGGTGCAAACTATAGTATAGTGCGTTTCATATACTCCAATGGCATAATATCGAGACATATATTGACGATATGAACAAAACAGAAGAGTATCAGTTGGATAAACCGCCCTGTGCCGCGTGAAGAAATTCCTGCATTTTCTCGATATACAGCTTGCCGACGCTGCTGAGGATCTGATTTTTCTTTACAATGTAGCCGATCTTCATGATGCCGTTGATGGGGCTGTCGTCCGAAAGGGGAATGACGCGGTAGTCCCCGCCGTTGAGCTCCTCGCACACGATGCCCGAGCAGAGCGTGTAGCCGTAGAGCCCGACCATCAGGTTGACCATCGTGGCGCGGTCGTTGACCTTGACGGTCTGGGAGTAGTCGTTCATGGACGACAGCTCCTCGGAAAAGTAGAAGGAGTCGTTGCCGCCCTGCTCAAAGGAGAGGAAGGGGTAATCGCTCAGCTCCTCGCCGTGGATCTCTGCGCGGTCGGCGAGCGGGTGGTTTTTCCACAGAAAGACATAGGACTTGCAGTCCATCAGCTCGTGGAACTCAATGTCGTTCGCGCGGAGGATCTTCGTGATGACGTTGCGGTTGAAGTCGCTGAGGTAGAGGATGCCGATCTCGCTGCGCAGGCTTGCGACGTCGTCGATGACCTCGCGCGTCTTGCTCTCGCGGATGGCGAAATCGTATTTGGCGGTATCGAAGCTCTTGGCCATCTCCACGAAAGCCTTGACTGCGAAGGAATAGTGCTGCGTCGTCACGCCGAACTTCTTTTTCAGCTCGTTGGGATGCGCGTACTTCTCCGCCAGCGTCTCATACTGGTGGTAGACCTGACGGGCATAGTCGATGAACTCCTGTCCGTCGTTCGTCAGCGTCACGCCGCGTCCGCTGCGGTGGAAGATGGTGATGCCGAGCTCACGCTCCAGCTCCTGCATCGCGCCGGTGAGCGAGGGCTGGGCGATGTAGAGCCGTTCCGCCGCCTTGTTCATCGAGCCGGTCTCGGAAATGACGATGGCATAGTGGAGCTGTTGGAGCGTCATGGGCGTATTCCTCCGTGTACAGAATGAAGAAAGTATAGCATACGGGCGGACAAAATTCAAGCGCGGCGGGCGCTGCGCTTGAATTCCTACAAAGTATATGGTATTATAGATAAAAAACGGAAGGTGAGCCTATGCGTATCTCGACCAAGGGACGCTACGCGCTGCGCCTGATGCTCGACCTTGCGGAGCATCAGGGAGACGGCTGCGTATCGCTCAAGGACGTTGCCCAACGGCAGGATATCTCCAAAAAATACCTCGAGCAGATCGTTCCGACGCTCAGCCGCGCCGGCTTCCTGCTCACGAACCGCGGCTATCAGGGCGGCTACCGGTTGGCCCGCCGACCGGAGGACTACACCGCGCGGGACATTCTGCGCCTGACCGAGGGAAGTCTTGCCCCCGTGGCCTGTCTGGACTGCGAGGTCAACACCTGCCCGCGCAGCGCGAATTGCCCGACTCTCCCGCTCTGGCAGGGCCTGGACCGTGTGATCGAGGATTATCTCGCGGGCGTCACGCTGCAGGATCTGATCGACCGCCAGCGCGAGCACAGCGGCGACGACTATGTGATCTGAAAAAAGTAGGCGGCTGCCATCGGCAGCCGCCTACTTTATAGTCAAGCCGTTACGGGCGCATGGTCGGGAACAGGATCACATCGCGGATGGAATCCGTGCCGCAGAGCATCATCGCACAGCGGTCGATGCCGAAGCCCAGACCGCCCGTCGGGGGCAGACCGTATTCGAGAGCCATAACGTAGTCCTCGTCCATCATCTCCGCCTCGTCGTCGCCGTTGGCGCGCTTTTCGACCTGCGCCTTGAAGCGCTCATACTGATCCATCGGGTCGTTGAGCTCGGTGAAGGCGTTGCCCATCTCGCAGCCGC
>ERZ824600.653-NODE-653-length-50456-cov-5.269776_pt1 | contig 50456 bp, 35 predicted proteins | sample MGYA00519933_ERZ824600 | MGnify/ENA primary metagenome ERZ824600 (study PRJEB31778, sample SAMEA3449178) | human gut metagenome | biome: human gut; feature: human-associated habitat; material: faeces | place: United Kingdom | collected 2010/2012 ...
CAAAAGTCCCCCGATTTATGCATCCTTGCCCTTTATTGAAAGAGAGATTGGTTTCCATCAAGTGCCGTCTCTCTTTTTGTTTTAAATAAATTAAGTTATGATTTAATAAGTATTTAATTGGAAGTTTAATATTTTATAGGTATACTTGACGGGTGCTTAAAGGCTGTTAGTATTGACAAATTTTTTATTTGTGGTAAAATAGAATTGCTTTTGATGTGAGAATATTTTGAGTTATTTGGTTTGTAAAATTTTAAAATAGATTTACAAGTTTGACGCAATCAAAACTTAAGGTGTAATAACTAAAATAAGTTTAATGAAAAATTTTTCGACTAATTTATTACACATATATGTAAGGAAAAATAATATATATAAAGGAGGAATAACGAATGCAATCACTTTTGCAGATAACGACTAGTGGTATTGTTTCGCTTAGTGTTTTTGGCGTAATTGTTATTGGTGGTCTAGTTGCCTTTTTTATTATTTTTCCTATAGGTGTTTGGTGGCGGGCACTTATATCTAATGCTCCTATACCTATTGCAAAATTGCTTGCTATGAAAATGCGAAAGGTAAATTTAAACGATGTTGTGGTTGCATACATTACAAGCAAAAAAGCAGGAATAGAGTTAAATATAGACGATTTAGAAACTCATGTACTTGCGGGCGGGAATATTGATAAAGTTGTAAGAAGTATGATTAGTGCAAAGTCTGCAAACATTAAACTTCCACTACAAGTCGCAAGGGCTATTGATTTGTCGGGTAAAGATGTTGTAAGTGTAGTGCAGTCTTGCATTGTTCCAAAAATTATTGAAACTCCACAAGTGACTGCTGTAAGTAAAGATGGTATAGAACTAAAAGCTAAAGCTCACATAACCATAAAGACCAATATGGGAAGAGTGCTTGGCGGAGCGGATGAAGGAACTATTGTTACAAGGGTGTCGGAGTGCTTGGCAAGTACAATTGGTTCTAGCGTAAACCACGGAGCGGTTATTGAAAATCCTGATGTTATTAGTGATGTAATAATGAGCAAAAATTTGGATAATGGCACGGCGTATGAAATAATTTCGATAGATATTTTTGATATAACTATTGGTAAAAATATCGCAGTGCAATTAGAACTTGAGCAGTCGGAAATAGCAAAAAGAGAAAGTCAAGCAGAAATAGAAAAACGCAAATTAGAAGCAATGGCTATAGAGCAAGAAAATAAAAATAAAATTCAAGAAGCAAAAATGCGAGCAATAGAAGCTGAAGCCGAAGTACCAAAGGCACTTGCAGAAGCTTTAAAAGAAGGCAAGATTAGTCCGATGGACTATTACGATATCAAAAATTTAGAAGCCGATACAAATCTTAGAAATATGCTTAGCGGTAAAAAGACGGGAACGGAAGGAAATGATTCTGTTCAACCAAGACCACGAAGAGCAATAAAAAGACCTAACCCATTTGATTTTGATTAAAACTAATAAAGGAGAAAAATGTATATGTCTATAATTACTATTGTTGCCATAATTATTGCAGTTGTAGTGCTGTATATGTTTTTGTCTGGAAATGGTATAAAGTTTAAAATCTTCAAAAAAAAAGAACATAAAGTAAAGGCAAGTAAAAGTAACGAAGAAAAATATAAAGATGTAATTCCAAAGGAAAAAACAGGAAAGAAGGAAACTAAAACAAAGTTTTTGGATAGTGCAAAAAAAGAGAAAATAAAAAGTGATATAAAAAAGGAAATAAGCGAAACGGTAGGAAAACCTAAGGATACGCAATCGGCACCAACGTCTGCTGGGACGGTAACTAAAATTACCAAGGAAGATTTTTTGAAAAACAACATAACGCTGCCTAGTACTAGTCCATTTATGGAAGACGAGAAAAAGAATGGTGTAGTGCTACCAAAAGCAAAAGAGCAACCATCTAAGCCATATGATTTTGGGCTAGGTGATGACGATATGCCCGACCCATTTGAAGAAATAGGTATCGAAGAAAATGATGAATCTGACCCGTTTGCGGGGGTTGATATAGATGCACTTTTAAATAGTAGTGATGAAGAGTTTGATGCCTTTTTAGACGGGAGATTGGGTGGAGCGAATAACAAGAAGAGCGAAAGTATGGCATCGCAACAAAAACTTGAAACCGAAAATAGATTCAATCAACTCGGTGCAAAAGAGTATTTTGGTGGTGTGGATAAAACTATTCCGACAGCCGAAAAGTCGTATGATGCTCCACTTACCAACAAAACTTTAGGTGATAGGTTTGAAGAAGTTTTTGGAGATAAGTTTAGAGAAATGGGAGGAACAGAGCAAGGAAAAGAGATAATTGTTGGCGATATTTTGAGTGCTCCAAGAAGCGAAGTTAATAGAATGAAACGTGCTGAAAGAGAAAAACGAAGAAAATGGATGTAGTAAAAAAGAGTGAAAAAGTTAAAATTTTTACTCTTTTTTTGTTTGAAAATTTGCATTTTTTAACAAAAATTACCGACTAAATTTTGAAGCAAATTGAAAAAATTTAATCAATTTTTATAAAAATTCTAGATAAATATTTTATTAATTTAGGGTTAATATTATGCCTAATTTCTTTGACAATAAAATACTTTATTGATACTAAAATTATCAAAAAGGTGCAAATTTGGGGCTAAAAATGAATAATTAATGCAAAATATTTATAAAAATTGATAATTTTTATTAAAAATTGATAGTTTTTTTTAAATATTTTTTTAGTAAATTTGAGGATAATTTTTTTGGTTGAATTTTAGGTTTTTGAATAATTGACGATGCTTCAACATAAAATTTTTTAGATAGAAAATTTAAGGAGAAAGAGAGTGGGAGATTGTCAAAAATTTAATTTAATAAATTACAATTTTTCGGGCGAAGAAAATTTTAAGGTGAGCAATATTAATGATTGTACAGTTACACTAAAAAATGAAAATGAGTTACAAGTTACTAAGTCGGTGCAAAATGAAACATTTAATGTTGGCGACACTATTTCATTTATTGTTACAATTAAAAATACGGGTGTTGGATATTTTTCTGGACTTAGAGTTTTAGATAATTTTGGTGGGGTAAATTATATTGAGTATGTTTCGGGGAGCGGAGCAATCTATAAAAATGGAAGTATTGAAAAACCCGAAACCATTAGTTGTGTTCCGCTAGTTTTTTCACTTACACCACTTTTGCCAAATGAAAGTGTAATTTTGACCTATTTATGCAAGGTAAGAAACAATATTCCGTTATCTGTTCAAAATATTAATAGTTCGGTTGAAGTAACGGGATATACAAATAACTCTACCATAACTAATGTTGCAAGCGTTTTTATTAATAGGGCAAAAACAGCAGAATTGAAGATTGTAAAGTCGGCATCTGCAACAAGTGTAGTTAGTGGTGAAATTTTTAGTTATTATTTAACAATCGAAAATGAAGGTTTGGTCGACGCTGAAATATCAAAAATTAATGATGGGCTAGAAAGTGGGTTTAAAGTTTTATCGGTAAGAATAAAAAGTGGTGATAATAAAGCGGTAGAACTTAAAACGGGTGACTACTTGATTGATGGCGGAAATAATATTCTAATTGAAGCGAAAAATGGTATAGAAAAAATTATTGTGCCAGCAAGGGTTGGGGATACTGCCAGTAAAACCATTATTACAATTACGGGGTATTTTGAAAAGTAAATTTTTAGAAGACATTAAATCGTTAAAAAATAAAACTTGCAGAAGTTACTAAAATAGTTAATTTTTGCAAGTTTTTATAATTTTAATTAATAAATGATTGATATAAGTTATGTTTAATAAATTTTATTTTTTAGTCTGAAAGTTCAATTTTGTTGCAAAAATAATATCATTATTCTAATTAATAATTGCTTTATATTTGAATAAAGTTAATTTAAGTTTTCTTAAACTTACAGATTAAAATATTTTTGGTTTTCTTGTGTGTTTAAAATCGTTATTAGGGTCGTATAGGTATTTTTCTAAATCGACTGTTTCATTGAAAACGACTACACCTTCACTTTCGAGCAGTTGCTTTTGTGCGTCAGTTCCGCCAAAGGCAAAGCTATTAGATAATTTACCAAAGCGGTTTACTACTCTATGACAAGGTATTTCAATTGGTTTGGGGTTGCAGTGCAATGCGTACCCAACGATTTTTGCACTGCGGGGCATATTGGCTAGGTTTGCAATTATTCCGTAGGTAGAAACTTTGCCGGGCGGTATTTGCTTTACGGCTTCATAAATTTTTTCAAATGTAGTCATGTGGTTCCCCTTTTTGTATTTATATTTACTCAAACTATATTATATATATTTTTCATTATTATTAATAGTAAATTGCTAAACAATTTAAAAAGTTGAAATGCTTGTAAAATTATGTTAAAATAATGTAAAAGATAATTTGTTTTTTGTAATAGTAATCACTTCGGGAGAAATTTTTATGAAAAGTGTAATTGAAAATGGTGTTTTGAATCGCTTTGATATAGAAGATTTAAATGATAAGAATTCGCCATTTAATGTCCGATTAGTCAAAAAGAAGGGTAAAACTTATTTTGAAATTACAATTCCTAATGCGGTTGAAGAGATTGGTGAAAGGGCATTTGATTTGTCTTTTCCGTATGTAATAAATATACCTTCTTCGGTAAAAGTAATAAAACAAGAAGCGTTTAAAAATAGTTTTTTAGCGGAAGTGAACTTTTCTCGAGGCTTAGAAATAATTGAAAAAGAAGCGTTTAAAGGTTGCAAAATACAAAATATAAGTCTTCCAGACGGACTAAAAGGTGTGGGAGTGGATGCGTTTAAATTGTGTCCGCTAACTGAAGTTGAGTTGCCGTTATCTATAGTTAATTTAGAATGTGGGTTTGACGGCAACATTGGAAAACTTTGCATTGGCGGTAAAAGTTTTAGTCAAAATAACTTCGCTTTTGCAAAACTTAACACAACTTGGCATTTTATAAAATATGCAGTTTTAAATAAAAAGTTTTTACCTAAAAATGAATTGATTATGATGGGAACCGCTCCCGAAAATTTACCAGCATTTTTTAGTCATTCAAAAGATTGGCTAAATGTAATTTCTACAGCCGAAAGAAATAATAGTACTGAACTAAAAAGGTTAAATCAAGAAGGTAATTTCGTTTTTAACAAAGATTCGTATGAATATCAACTTTATAAAATTTCTATCATTTTAGGGTTATTTGAAAATAAAAGTAGCAGTGAAGCGAAAAACTTTTTGATTAACAAAATTGCAAAAATGAAGCCAAACGAATGTTTTTGGTCTTTTATGGATATATTGCACCCAGTATATAATTCAGATTTTGCAAGTTTTGTAATGAATAATTATAAAAGCCCTGTATTAGACCCCGAAACTGACCTTTCAATCTGCTTTTTGTCTAGAGTAAATAGTGCAGGCGAGGTTGATCATAATTTTTCAGATGCATATAATAGGTGGGGCGAAGTTAGGGCGAAATACCCTAATAAGTCTATTATGAAGAAAAGGGAGACTGGCAGTATAAACAATAATTTAAGTGTAGATGATGTTTTTAATGCTTTATACACTATTGAATATAAAAACGTCTTGCCAGGTAATGAAAAATTGGTTGAAACAATATGTGGGTATGGCTACTCGCAAAATAGTTTTGAAAAACTGCAAGCGTTATATGAGTTTGGAAAAATGCTGGCTAAAAGTCCAGAGTGTTTGCCACTTCAAAAAATTACTCCAGATAGTGCAAATTCGACTATAAAATATGAGTTGCTTAAAAAGGATGACCCCGAGACTTTAATTTTAGGAGATGAAACCGCTTGTTGTCAACGCTTGAATGATAGCGGTGAAGAATGTATGAAGTATGGAGTGACAAGTAAAAATTCGGGATTTATAAAATTTGTACTTAATGACCAGATTGTTGCACAAAGTTGGGTTTGGTATAATGAAAAAACAAAACATGTATGTTTGGATAATATAGAAATTCCTGTTCTTTGGAAAAAGAGGATGAGAAGGGTTGAATTACAACGAGAATTCAATAAGTGCTTAATAAGGCTTGCCGATGCGATAATTGTTGGTATGAATAAGGATGCGGATAGGGTGAGACTGGTGAGTGTTGGAAGTATGCATACCGACTTTGATGGTATAAAAAAATTCCCTGAATTTACACCCGAACCAAATCAATTGCCTGATGATTACTATGGGTACACAGATGCGTCAATTAATCAATACCGAATAAGCGGAATACAATTTGAAGATTTATATTTCAACGAATTACATAAATAAATTGGGAAGTAAAATGAATAGTTCTAAAGTGTCAGACAAAATAAAATTTGTTCTGGCACTTTTTTATAATCTATATTTAATGGGTTTATATGTTTTTATTATAAATAAACGAACATTATACTCTCAAACGGTTCTATATAACTTTATATTCTTTTATTAAGTTATAGAATTATTAGGTCATTTTTTTCATCATAAAGGTTAATTATTTCTAAACCCTTTCTTTTAGCATAATTCATAGCGAGTTTTGCTCCGCTCTTATTATGCTTTTTATTTACATAGCAAATTAAGATATCGCAGTCATCAATCATTTTATAATTGCTTTCAATTATTTGTCGTTTGTAGTGGGTATTTTCAATTTCGTAAATTAACGTTGAAACATCGCTAAATGGAGTTGAGTATTCTTTTCCAAATTTATCATCGTAGATAAGTTGTTTTTCTATCATTTTTAAGCTAGTTAGTATAACTTCAATTTTTATATTTGTGTAAGTATGTCGTAGTTCACGACAAACATTAAGTGCTATTTTATCAAATTCTCCGTGTGTTCCCATTGTAAAGAAATCACAATCTTCCTTTATTTTCTTTTCAATAACAGATTTTAACTTTTCTCTAATCGACATATCAAATATTTGTCGATGTCCTATAAAACATATTTTTTTCATCTATCTGTACCCCAATTAGTTCTATTTAGCGAACTAGTATAATTATAATAGCATAATTAAACGATTATTCAAAGCGTTCTAACTGGCGGACGGAATAAATTTTATTTAATTTTATAATTCTATATATAGAATGTACGTTGTAGCGGATGGGAGAGTTATGAAATTAACAGAAGCTATTTCTATTCGGGTTAGTAAATTATTAAACGATAGAAATTTATCTCAATATTCATTATTTAAAAATGGTGGGGTTCCACGCTCAACCATTTGTGATGTTGTAAATAACAAGAAAAAACGTGTTAGTACGGAAACGGTTTATCAAATTTGTTCAACACTTGGATTAACACTGGGTGAATTCTTTAGTGATCCTATTTTTGATGAAATTGATGATTAGATGATAATATATTATTGTAAAACATTTTAAAAGCGGTTAAAGTTAATCGAAAGCCTATTTAAAATAATAAAAATTAAAAATAATAGAATAAATCTCAAAAAGTTTAACTTAAGGAAAATATGGAGATCTTTACTGAAAATTTAAAAGATTTAATAAATGAATCAAATAAATCACTAAGACAACTAGCCGCAGAAAGTGGTGTTTCGGCAATGCAATATAGTAGATATTTAAATGGCTCGATTCCGACGATTGATATTATATTAAAGATTGCCAAATTTTTTGATTGTTCTTTAGATTACTTGTTTGGTCTAAGTAACGAAAGAAAAGTGAAAAAATATACTACATATAATTACGATATTTCGCAATTTTTAATTAATTATGAAAAATTGCTTAATCAAAACGGATTAACCCATTATAAGTTTATTAAATCTATTGGCTATGATGAAAGTATTATTAGACATTGGAAAAGTGGTTCAACTCCTAGACTAGACATAATTTACTATATTGCTAAAAATCTTGATGGTTCAATAGATGATTTAATGGGTCGTTATTAATTTATATATTTTAATGCAATTTGCTAGTTTTTTTATAAAGAGACTAAGTGAAGAAAACAATAAAACAAATATAAAGCAAAAAATAAAGGCGTTACAAATTGTAACGCTTTTAAACTGTAGAAATAATTGTGAAAGATAATTTAAAATTAAATACATACAACTAACAAGTAGGGGTGGAGTCGTCTTGGGCGGTTTGTTCGGAAAGGTATTGATTGAAAAATGCATTTTTTACATTAGGCGTTGGAATGAAAGTCCATTTTGATCTTTGTGTATTGTATCGCATAATATCTTGAGCCAAAGCCCATAGTTTGCTTTTATCTTTATTTTTATTAGATACTTTTGCCATTGTATTATAACCTAATGATTGTAAAGTTAGATAAGTTATTGGTTCAGAATTTTCGTGTAAAAAACTTTCAATGGCGTTAATAGTTTTTAAGGTTGGTGGTGTAGTGTTATCTATTAACTCTAAAAGTGTTTCAAATTTTGGGTTTATACGCTTGTTTTTTTCTAAAAACATTTCAAAACTCGCATTACTACGAAAAGACAAGCCACTTTGACTTAGGCTTATGTCGTCACGATCATAGATATAGGTAGGTAAATAACCTAAATCTAGGGCATTTGGGTAAGTCGTTGGATGGGGAACGGAGATTTTTCCCGCTTTGTAATCTAGATACTGAGCGGTGCTGTATTGTAAGTCGGGTAGTGAAATTAGAAAATAATTTAGCCATATGTTGTTACCATTACCGGCGTTATCTTTTGTTGGGTCTAGAAGGTAATACCCATCTACATTGTACTTAGGGTCTTTAATGTAAATTACTAAAGAGCGGTGTCCTGCAAGACCCTTTTTGGTCTTACTTTTTGTTCTATTATTAAAAGTTAAAATTGAATTAGTGTAATTTTTGTAATAAGCAGTTAGGTAATTAATGATTAAATTTACATAACCAACACAAACAATTCGGTTGCTAGAGAGTACCCCATAGATTGACCTAGACATACCCGAACCTTCGTCTTCGCTTTCAGCGTTGTAACTTCGTTTTGTGGCAGTAATGTAGCACCAAAGTAGGGCTTCTAACGGCGTTAGTCGTTTTAGGTGACATATTTTACCAAATTCGTAAAATTCATTACTTACACGTCTGACGGTTTTTAAATCAAAGAAATTTTCGCTATCTAAAATTAAAAGATTGTTTTTATATTTTTTATTAAGCAAAAAATCAAATTGCTCAAATCTTTCTAGTGCTTTTTCAGAAATTAAGCCGTCTGTTGCAATGCTAAACAAACAATTTGTTGGGTTAACATTATATTCAAGTGATAATTTATTTATTAACTCTAGTGTTTCATTTGGAGATTTGATTACGTCGTAGGGATGAAATAAAATATTTATTTTAAACTTTTTATTTCTAAATTTTTGGTATTTGGCAAATTTTTCATTTAACGAGTTTGTGTCGTCATTCAAATTTACATACATATTAAAAATGTTTTTCGGAAGTTTTTTCATAGTTTAATTATATCATTAATCTCTAAAATGTCAATAGCGGGGGTGGGGAGAGTTCTTTAAAAATGCTAGCCACAAGTCGAATATTTAAACTAAACAAAAAGGTGGAGATATGATCTCGCACCTTGCAATAAGTTTATTAAATTTCATACTTATTCTCCAATTTTATTTTTAAATAATTAAATTACGAATATGGATAAATTAATAATATAAATAAAATAATCCGAACAAAAAAGTTCGGATTATAACCATTTGGCGGAGAGTCCGGGATTCGAACCCGGGCTACAGTTTCCCGTACTAAGGCCTTAGCAGGGCCTCCTCTTCGGCCTCTTGAGTAACTCTCCGTATTAGCCGATTGTTTACGATATTATCTTTTTGTATTGCTAGTAGGCTTGTTGTATTTAGAAAACTATTATGTTTTCGCTAACGCTGTAAGCAATTACTAGTTTTAAGAATAATATGCACTAAACAAATAGTATTATAACCTAAAAGTTTAGAATTTGCAACCCTTTTTTGTAACTATTTTTAAAAAGTGGGTAAATTTACTTTAAGTGTGAGGTTTTGTTTATTTGTTTTACGTTAGGTTTAGTTTTGGTTTGATATTATATGTAGAGTAAAATTTTGAAAAGTAATTTGTATAATCTGAAGAGCAAGTATGATTAACTATAAGTTTGTGATGAAATCAAAGTTGGCGTTAGATTGTGAAAAGATAAGATTTGAAATTTTTTTGAAGTTGAAGGCTGATTTATTGCTAAACCAGACAATTTGGGGATTGATTAGATTAACAGTGTTTGTATGGTAACGAGCTTGCGAGATGGGTTTTGGGTTGATGCCATAATAGGATGATGTTAGTAAAGAGTAATGTTATAATATGGTGAGATTGGTTATAGGGTATTGAAATATTGGATGGGTTATGATATAATAAATAAAAATAAGGGGCGAATTGAGAAATAATGGAAATTGAACTGAAAAAGGAAGAATTGGCGAGAAGAATATTCGATTTTTATTTAGGAAGGAGAGAATTTTCTCGTGATGAAATAACGGCTTACGCTATTGCTTTTGCTGGTAGTGTTAAAAATGTTGATACGGATAAAATCGGGTCGGTAAATGTTTGTTATGAGCCGATACCTGCGGGGGAAGGTTCTGCTAATCCGTCTAATAAAATAACTGTTTCGGGCGATTCGCTTATGTCTGTTAGGTGTTTTGCAAACGACCTAGACACCATTTGGCATGAGTTTGGGCATATTGTAGACTTTGGCGAGATTAGGTCGGGGAGCGAAAAGGCTTTGGAAACGGTGTATATTTATAATGTCTGTGCACCTTTGTTTGTGTCGGCATTTTGTGAAGTAAATAAATATGGTCTTAACCCAAGATTAAAACGAATTTGTGAAAGTCGTTACGGAGATTCTGAAACGCGTAGTGGTGCGGGCGATGGTTTTGCATTTAAAAATGCTTTTGCTATACGAAAAATTGACAATGCAGTTTCGACCGTTTCAAAATTTTTAGAAAGTATGTACTATACATCGGAGGCGGAGCGTAATGCGCGAGATTTTGCGTCCGATGTTGCGTATGAGTTTATTAATTGTTTAAATGGTTTAAATTTAACGCAAAAAGAATCGGCCAAATTATTAGAACTTGCAATGGAAGTTCAAAATATTGAGATAGAAAAAGAAAGTGCTTTAAATGAATTAAAAAAAATGTATACGGTTAATAAAAATAAGTTTTCCGATGCGTGTCGTGCGGTGTTGGACTATTACTTTAAAGAAAATAGTGACGGAGTTTGTTTATTTGATAGTAGTGATATTAATACACAAGTTGAAATGGCGGAAGTCGCGTCGCTTTGCTTATTTAAGGTATTTAATCCATTATATGCAAGAAGGGTTTTGGATAAGTACCAAACTTTTTCCGAAAGACAAGATTTGCTTGCTGGTAGATGTGAAATAGGTAAACGCTGGATAGATAGACGTGAAAAATTAGAGGGTAATAGTAAAACGGGCGGTGTGCTAATTAAGGCATACAACCGAGCAAGAAATTTGTTGGACGACATTGGTTTTTCTTTGGGACTAATGGAAGTACTGCTTTATGTATCTCCAATAAAATGGGAAGAGCAAGATAAATTTGTGCTTGAAAAAAAGTTTAAAACATTTTCAAAGAAGCAAATTGAATTTATATTAAGTAACAGAAATGCGATGAATAAATCGTTAAATGAAAACATTAATGTAGAAGAGATTATGGCGGGAGAAAAAGTATAAATATTGTAGTATAAAATTAAATTAATTTAATTGGAGGAATGGATTTAGTTTACTTTAAACATGGTTTTTAGTATACTATATATTAAAGAGGAAATATGCAAACAAAAGAAATTTTAATAAAACATTTTGATTGGACGGAGCAAGAAGTAATTGACAAAGCTAAAAAATTGGATTTTATTTTTAGTGAATTGTCTGAAAATGCCGTGCTTGAATTAATGCAGTTTTTTTGTGGTGAATTTCAGCTGAGTGAGGATGAATTTAAAAAAATATTAAAGAAGATGCCTTCGTTATTAAATTTTACAAAAGAAGGTATTAAGAAAAAAGAACAGTTTTATGAAAGTGTATATAGTATGAAACGTGAGCAGATTAACAAGATGGTTAAGGTGTTTCCTAGGATTTTAGGTTTATCTACCCAAAGCGCACTAGATAAGGAAAATTTTTACAAAAGTGAATTTAGAGTGACTCATGATGATTTCTGTAAGATGATAAAGGTGTTTCCTGTGCTTCTAGGTCTCTCTACCGATAGTTTGCAAGAAAAGGCTAAATTCTATGAAGATACATTTGGTATTACCAGTACAGAATTTGGTAGGATGATAAAGGTGTTTCCTGCGTTCCAAGGTTTATCTACCGATAGTGTGCAAGAAAAGGTTAAATTCTATGAAGATACATTTGGTATTACCAGTACAGAATTTGGTAGGATGATGAAGGTGCATCCTGCGTTCCAAGGTTTATCTACTGATAGTGTGCAAGAAAAGGTGAAATTTTATGAGGATACGTTTGGTATTACACGCACAGAATTCGGAAAGATGATAAAGAAGTTTCCTATGCTTATAGGTCTATCTACTGACAGTGCGCAAGAAAAGGCAAAATTTTATGAAGATACATTTGGTATTACAAGTATGGAATTTGGTAGGATGATGAAGGTGCATCCTGCGTCCCAATGTCTATCTGCCGATAAAGTGCAAGAAAAGGCGAAATTTTATGAAGATACGTTTGGTATTACACGCACAGAATTTGGTAGGATGCTGAAGGTGCATCCTGCACTTTTAAGTCCTGCTACCGATAGTGTGCAAGAAAAGGCAAAATTTTACGAAAGCACGTTTGGTATTACCCGTACAGAATTTGGTAAGATGATAAAGAAGTCTCCTACATTGTTGGGACTATCAATAGATAGTGTACAAGAAAAAGTTAGACAAATTAAAGATATAAGAATTCCATCACAAGTCATAGTACAAAACCCAAGTATTTTAACGGTTCCTAAAAACACCCTAAAACTAAGATATATAATTTTAAGAAATATAGCAACAAGAGAAGAAATATTTTCATATCATAATTGGTATATGATTAGTCAAGACAAAACATATGCAAGGGCATGTTATCTATCAGAGACGGGGAAAAAGCTTAACTGGAAAACTGTTTTGTATTCAGAAAAATTGTTTGGTAAGATGTGTGGTGTATCGAGCGATGAATTAATGGCAAAATACAAATTAACACCTGGAAAAATTGAAAAATTAAAATCGGTTTTAGAAAAAGACGAAATAGTAGATTTTAACGATGATGAAAAAAATAATTAGTTTAGGTTAAGGATAAGAGAATGGATAAAAAAATAATAGATTTTATTAAAAGTTATAATATTACAGATTTAGAAATAGAAGACATGAAGTCTATTTCTGTATTGCTAGATGTTACAACATTTGAAGAATTTATGACGAATGCTTTATTGTTAATTGAATACGGTTACCCAAAGTCAGATTTGGATGTTCTTTTGCTTAATAATCCGTATATATTTACAGAATCTGCAAGTGTGCTAAAATCTGATCTTGAGAGTTTAAAAAGTAAATACGGGGATATAGAAGAGATTTTAAAAGAAGACCCAACAATTATCTAAGTTTAAGTGATAATTTGTTCTATGCCCTAAATGAAGTTAATTAACAAAAAAATAGTGTAATAGCATAAAGCGGGAATAGATTAATAAACTAATAAGGCTAGGATAGGTTTATTTAAAAATTTTTGTATGGCACAACATAAATTTATAAGCCAAACTATTTGTGCCAAACTCTTTGTGTGTTGGATAAATTGTGTGTGTTTGTAAAGAAAATATGGAGAGTTACCTTTACAGTTTAACCGTACCTTTGGCGTAGAAAAATTAGTAAATGAAAATTTTAAAATTAATCTATAAAAAATGCTTGACAAAGGAAACGCAGTAGTGATAATATTAAACCATACTTAATTGGTATGAATTAATTTTAAGGAGTTAAGATGAAGATTTCTTCTAGGGGTAGATATGCTGTTAGGGTAATGGTTGAATTGAAAAATTCAAGCCCAAAAGTTATGACGGTTCCAGAAATTTCTAAAAATCAAGGTATTACTGTAAAGTATCTTGAAAAAGTAGTGGGGTTACTCACAAAGGCGGGACTGGTTGAATCTACTCGTGGAGTGGCCGGCGGTTACAAATTGAAAAAAGACCCAGCAGACTACACAATAGCAGAAATTTTGCGGGCAACTGACGATCTTCCAGAACTTGCACCTTGCATGGAACAAAACGTAGTTTGTGATAAAATGCAAACTTGCAAAAGTAGGGGTTGTTGGGAAAAGTTGAACGAACTAATTGTAAACTACCTAAATAGTGTAAAACTATCCGATTTATAATAATTTTTTAGGAGTAGATAATTTACTCCTAAAAAAATGCCATTAAAACATACCGAATTGGTAGGAGATACAAAGGAGAATATTATGATTTATTTAGATAATAACGCGACAACAAAAACCGATGAAGAAGTTGTAAAAGCGATGCTACCATATTTAACAGATAACTATGGAAATCCATCAAGTATTTATAAAATTGGTAGAGAAAACAAAAGGGTAATTGAGTCTGTTCGTGGTACGATTGCTAAAACTTTTAACTGTTTACCTGAAGAGATTTATTTTACATCGGGTGGAACTGAGAGTGACAACACTGCAATTCGTGGTATTGCGTATGCTTACAAAAATAAGGGGAATCATATAATTACATCAAAAATTGAACACCCAGCAGTCCTTGATACCTTACATAAACTAGAGAAAGAAGGTTTTGAAGTAACTTATGTTGGTGTAGATAGTGAAGGTATAATAAATTTGGATGAATTAAGAAGTGCCATTAAGCCTACTACCACTTTAATAACCGTAATGTATGCAAATAATGAAATTGGTGTAATTGAGCCTATTGACGAAATCGGAAAAATTGCAAAAGAGAATGGTATAATTTTCCATACTGATGCGGTGCAAGCGGTAGGGTCAATTAGAATAGACGTACAAAATTCTAACATAGATAGTTTAAGTGTTTCGGCGCATAAGTTCCATGGTCCTAAAGGCGTTGGAGTGTTGTATGTAAAAAAGTCGGTTAGATTTAATAAATTTATTGAAGGTGGGCATCAAGAAAGAAATAAGCGTGCGGGCACCGAAAATGTTGCGGGAATTGTGGGTCTTGGCAAGGCGTTAGAACTAGCATACATTGATTTTGATGAGAAAAACGCAAAAATTAAAGCACTCCGTGACCATTTTATGACAGAAATTCTTACTAAAATTCCGTACACAAGGTTAAATGGAAGCATTGAACATAGGCTTGTTGGCAACTGCAATATTTCATTCAAGTTTATTGAAGGTGAAGGTATATTATTAAATTTGGATAACCTTGGCATTTGTGCGTCATCGGGTAGTGCTTGTACATCGGGTTCATTAGATCCATCGCACGTACTACTTGCAATAGGACTAGACCATGCAACGGCACACGGTTCGGTAAGAATTTCTATAAGTAAGTACAACACTTTAGAAGAAATTGACTATGTAATTAATGCGTTAATTGAAATTGTGGCAAGGCTTAGAAGTATGTCGCCACTATATGAAGAATTTTTGGAAGGAGAAAATAAGTAAATGGAATATTCAGAAATTGTTGTAGACCACTACACAAACCCTAGAAATGTTGGAAAGATTGAAGATGCTTCGGGAGTTGGTGAAGTTGGAAACCCAGTTTGTGGGGATATTATGAAAATGTACATAAAGGTTGAAGATGGTAAAATTAGTGACGTTAAGTTTAAAACCTTTGGTTGTGGTGCGGCTATTGCTAGCAGTAGTGTAACTACCGAACTAATTAAAGGTAAAACAATCGAAGAAGCGCTGGCACTTAAAAATACCGAAGTTGTAGATAAGTTGGGTGGTCTTCCACCAGTAAAATTGCACTGCTCGGTGCTTGCAGAAGAAGCAATTCATAGTGCCATTGCGGATTACCTTAAAAAGCAAGGTAAGTTAAGTGATGAAGAAATTGCAAAGATTTGCGAAATTAAGGGTTGCTCTAGTTGTGAAATTAAAAAAGAAAATGCTAAGTAAATAAATTTTGTACCATTTTTAGTGGTACATTTTTTTTAGTTTTGTTGACAGGCGAAGTTGGTCGTTGTATACTAAAATAAATTCATTAAACACAATAAAAAAACTTAATGCATTTGCAATACAATATATAATGAAAAATAATTAATATATTTAAAAGTTTTTTAGGAGCGGAAATGGGATTTTTTGGTGATATAAATACATTTTTTAAGTGGCGTAAATATAAAAAGCAGGTAGAATCTACAAAGAGTCAAGAGTCTACAACCCTGCAAAACAGTTTTGAAGAATTGGGAAAAATTGAAGGGGATAGTTTGACTCGAAAGAAAGGAAAACACGAGCCAGAAAAGAATTACACAAAAGAAGAATGGCTTGAAAAGGTGCGACTTAGAGAAGAACTGCATTTAAAAGAAGCTCAAGAAAAGCAAAAACAAGAAGAAACGGACGCTATTAACGAACTTAAAAAGAGTACTTATCAGATAGAAAATTCTAAACTTGTAAAACTGGTTGAAGATAGTTTAAAGGGTAAAAATGAAATAGAACGCCGAACCAAACTTGCTTCGTTAAACATAAAAATGGAAATGGCAGACGAAGTAGCGGAATCTGGACTATTTAGACTTTATAGGTTGCACGAATGGTTAAAAAAGACGGATGCAACGAAACTTTCAGCGGAAAATATTGGTTTGTTAAATCAAAAAAGTGCAAGTAGCGGGAAGAATTTCTATTTTGATAGTTTTAAATTTGTATCTACTGGACTATATGACCAAAATGCAGTGCTTGAGTGTTTTGTTTGTGACCATGACGGCGTAAAGTCAGCCGATAGAATGGCGTGTATACCGCTAGATACTTACTCATTTTGTAAGTGCATAGAACATTCTAGTTTTAGTTTGGTAGAAAAAATCGCAAAAGGTGTAAATGAAACGGGGTGTTGTCCTATAAACTATGCGTCATACTTTGGTTGGGGAAAGAAGGAAAAGACCTTGATTGAAAATGCACTTATTACTAGAATATTGGAGATAAGGTCGGGATTGGATGGCTTAAATTATGGTGACGACGATGAAAGATTTTAGTGTATCTCGGCACTTACTTTTAAAATCGACTTATTAATGATTCTTATGCTGTTAGATTAAAAAGCAAATAAACGAACAACTGAGAGCCACTAAGGCATCATGGTTGTTTTCACTTTCTATATATAATAATAATTAAAAAAAAGTAATTTATAAACTTTTCATAAACGGGATTTTACAAGGGTCGGCGATATTTTAAAATAAAATTAAATAAAATACAAAAATATTTCACAAAATGTTGACTTTTGTCGAAAAACTTTAATATAATAAAAGTATGAGAAGTCAAAGTGAAAAAATTTAACCACTCATAAATTTGGGTTTTATAAACTTGAAATTTTTGAATGGTTTTTATATTCTTTTGACTAAAATAAAAGGAGAGTAAAATGAGAAAAAAATTGTTATTTAGTATGGCAGTTGCAGTTGTTTTATGCTTTGCAGTTGTTACCGCTACTATTTTAACCGGTTGTGGAAATAAGTCTTCTATTAATACGGTAAATATTTATAGCGAAACTCCAAAGTATGAAGTTGGAAACATAACTGACCATACAGCAAATCTTGAGGGGGTGGAATTTTTATATGTTCAACCTTCGGGAAATCTTGAGTCTAGCGAAGGCTCGCCTTATCTATTATTTGATAAGAATGCACCAACTATTTATAACGCTGTAGATGCATCGGATAATGGTGCGGTAGTTGTTAAAAAGATTGTAGATGGCGTACAAAAATATGGTGTGTACAGTTTTAAATTAGGAAAATTCATCTTTGAACTTAAGGAATGCACTAATTTAAAAATTATGGCAGAAACTGAAAGCGGTGCAACTTATGTTTCATACCGCACAAATGTTGGCGAAGTAGAAAAGTACTTTGTAGAAGAATGTGGCGTTGGTATTGTATATGAAAAAGAAGTTTCTACATTCGTTTCATTTTATGTAAAAATGTTAGGTTCCGTTGTAGATGGGAAGACAAGTTACGAAATGTGGCAAGTTTTTGAAAACGGCGTAGCTTATTATGAACTTCATAAAATCAAGTCTGGTAAGAGAAGTCTTGTATACGAAACTCGTGTAGATGCTGGCGACCCAATTTGGCTTGGTGGTGTTAGTCCGATTGCTGAAGATAGCGAGAATTTAACACTTGAAAATATGTATACTTTTGTTGGTTACACCATACCTAATGGCGGTGCAATGAGAATTCAAGTATATAATATGAAAAAACAAAAAAATGTAGGCAGTGTAGATATATCTGTTGATGTAAATTGTCTTATTGCTATTGGCAATACTATGATTTTCCAACGTGTAATTAAACTGCCTCAAAATGCTACTAATTACGATTTTATAGATGACAGTGGAGATTTATATCTTCTAGAAACAAAAATGGTTAATTTAGTGACTGCTAAGGTTACCGAATTAAAAGACTTTAACTATGTAATTCAGTCATCTGACGAAGAGTATAACAAAGAGTATGCCGTTGTAAAAGCTTCAAAAATTGATGAAAATAAAATGTGTAATAGCGAAGAAAGTGCCTTCTCACAAATTCAAATAAATGAAAATGGTAAGGTAAAAGAAATCGGAATTTATAATAAAGCTACAAAACTTTGTGATGATAGATTTGTGCTAGAATCTAGCGAGGATATGCACGTGCTTGTAGATGGTGACTATGATATAATCGCTGAACTTTCGGGTTTAACCGACTTAAGATTCGAGGCGGTTGGCGAAATGATTGTTGCGAAGAATAGTGCAGGTAAGTACGGCGTTATTGATAAAGACGGCAAATGTATTGTGGACTTTAAATATAACGATGTTTTCTGTGTTGGTAATGGTGTGGTTATGCTTTCTGAAAATAAGACAGTTGGAGAAGTTGAATCTACCCATATTTATAGCATTGATAACGAAGGTACGGCGACCGAACTATATAGTTACAGTTCAAACGACGGTAAGGGAATATTTAAAGGAAGCGAAATAGCGGGCCTGGTACGTGGAACTAACGCATTTGCAGTTAAAACCGTAGATAACGGAAAAAATGTTTACACTTGCTATAATGCAAAGGGCGAACAAATCGGCGTTGTAACCGATGCTGTGGATAGCGGAAACGTATTCAATATTGTAAATTATGGTAAAAATAATGAAAACATTGCATTTGTAGTAGTTGCAAATAGTGGAACTGCAAATGCAAAAATAGTTTCTATTAGCACTTGGACAAATAACAGCTTAGAAAAGTAATGTGAAAATTTAAAATAGTGCAATATTATTTAATATAAAATAGAGCATATTATAAACAAAAAAGTTAATTATTAAACCCTGAAAGGAGTATATCTTTTTGGGGTTTATTTTTTTGTGTTGATTTGGGAAATTAATGGGGTTTCAGAGTTAAAAAAATAGGGAAATAAGTGTCAGTTTAAAATGGAATTTTTTTGGGGGAGTATTTAGGTGTGAAGAAAAATTTGGATTAAACTATTAAAAGCGTTTTTTAAAATATGGTTAGTGGTGTATAATTATAACGATTGAAGGAGAAATTTTATGAATTGTTTTAAAAAGTTATGGTGCAGAACTTATCAAGGAGCATTTAGACTAATAAGTCCGATGCTTCCTTATAGAGAACCTAAAATATTAAATGGAATGACGGATGTTAAAGACGTTTTAGTGAAGGCTGGGGTTACGAGAGTAATGCTTGTAACAGATAAAAGTATCTTTGGGCTTGGTTTAACAAAGCCATTAGAAGAAATTTTACTAAATGCAAATATAAAGGTGGTTGTTTTTGATGGCGTTGTGCCAAATCCTACCATTTCGTGCATAGAAACGGGTTTAACCATATTTAAACAACAATCATTAGAAGCAATTATTGCTTTTGGTGGTGGTTCGGTTATGGATTGTGCCAAAATTATTGGTGCAAGGTTTGTGCGTCCAAATTTAACCGTTAAAAAGATGAAAGGGCTTCTAAAAATTAGAAAGAAGTTACCACTATTTATTGCTATTCCTACAACTGCTGGTACTGGTAGTGAAGTAACGGTTGCTGCCGTAATTACCGATGAAAACTCTCATAAAAAGTTCCCTATAAATGATTTTTCGTTAATTTCGCACTATGCGGTTTTGGATCCTACGGTTACACTTGGGCTTCCAAAAACTGTTACGGCGTGGACGGGGCTTGATGCTTTGGTTCATGCAGTAGAAGCGTATATTGGAAAGAGTACAACAAAACTCACAAGACAAAGAAGTGAAGAAGCAGTTAAACTTATTGCCGAAAATCTGCTTTTGGCGTATGAAGATGGTAGTAACATAACTGCTAGAAGTAATATGCTTAGGGCGTCTTATTGTGCGGGTGTGGCGTTTACAAGAAGTTATGTAGGTTATGTTCATGCAATTGCACATTCGCTTGGCGGAAAGTATGGAGTCCCTCATGGGCTTGCAAATGCAATAATTCTTCCAAAAATGCTAGAAGCGTATGGTGATACCGTATACGCTCCGCTTGCACGTCTTGCTCGAATTATTGGTCTTGCGGATGAATTTACTGTAGATAGTGAAGCGTGTACTAGATTTATTAATTGGGTAAAGGACTTAAACGCCAAAATGGGCATCCCTGAAAAGGTAAAGGAACTTAGAGAAGTTGATATAAAAGAACTTGCAAAGAATGCAGATAAGGAAGCAAACCCACTATATCCTGTTCCTAAACTAATGGGTAGGAAGGAATTAGAAAAGATGTATATAAAATTATTATAATGAATAAACAATTGACAAATTGAAAGAAATTTTGATACAATATAGTTAGATTTACTAGATAAAATACTTTCAAAACAATGGCAATATATTCAATATAAGGGTGAAATAAATTTAAACGTATGAAGAAGATTAAGGAATTTTTTGGTAAGCTTTTTTCAAATAGAGTACTGATTTTACCACTAATAATAGGAATTTGTCTATTTGCAGTGGTAAATTTTAGTGTGTTTAAAAAGCCTGGAAATACAAAGCCAAACGATAGTAATCAAGTAAATATTGACGACGTGATTATTTATCCAGATAGAGCAAATTCTGGTATGTTTACCTACGAAAGAATTGGTGGGGGTTGTGTAATAACTGGCATTAAAAACGGTGTTTTGATAGATAAGTATGCTTTTGTTATTTTGCCAGAAACCGCCGTTAGTGGTAAGGTACTTGGAATTGCCGATGAAGCATTTAAAAACACCGCAATTAAAGGTGTTGTTATTCCGTCTTCAATTATAACTATTGGAGAATCGGCGTTTGAAAATTGTACCGAATTGAAGTCGGTAAAATTTTTGAGTAAAAGCGAAAACACTCTGGCTTCTACTAAAATTGGAAGTAATGCTTTTAAAAATTGTACAAAACTAAAAGAAGTCACATTAAGTAACGCGGTTGATGAAGTTACGGAAAACGCTTTTGCTGGAACAACTATTGAAACCCTTATTTTGGAAAGTAATAAATTCTATTTGGCGGTTACCGATAACGGCTCTATTGGTGGAGCGGTAAGTGGAAGTACTGCAATTTTGACCTTGGCAGAGCAAAACGGCGAGATTATTGATGATGGGACTAATGATTATTTAAAGTATTTTTATAATCTTAGTGAAAGGGTTGTAAATAATGTAACTTTTTTGGAATATACTTTAAAAGGGGACATTATTACTATTAATTTAAACCTTTCGGGCGGAACACTTTCAAGTGGGGTTGAAGGAGTAATTTACCGAACAAAAATCTCCGTTGTTAAGGTACTAGATAGCGAAGGAAACACCCAATTAAAAGTTTTGGATGATAGCGGAAAACTTGTAAATTTGGTTGATGAAACAATAAAACTACCACTTGTTGAAAAACTAGGATATTGGTTTAAAGAGTGGAGAACGGAAGATGGTTTGGTTTACACTAAAATTGATAAAAACATTAGTGAAGATATAACGCTAAATGCTATATTTTTGCCACGTCTTATATTTATAAATTACGATTTGAATGGTGGAACTAATGATAGTAGAAATTTAAGCGAGGCAAGTGACGGGTTAACTTATAGAGTTGGCGGGGAAGAACGAGTTTTGTATCCTGCAACAAAGGAATACTCAATGTTTGTTGGCTGGTATATAGATGCCGATTTCAAAACCAAGATAGATTCTATTAACGATGATATTTTTAGATACATTATTTACTCAGACGCTGGAAAACCAGAAAGCGAAATAGAAAAGAAAAAAGTTGTTACACTTTATGCAAAGTTCGAAACAATCCTAATCATTAATGGTGGGGTGGTTACTGGCGTAAATAGTTTAGCAAGTGGACTTACCGAAATTGTTATTCCACAAAGTGTAAATGGTGTAACTATTACAAGTATTGCTGATAGTGCGATGGAAAATATGTATTCGTTACGAAAGTTGACCATTAGTGCTAGGCTTACTAGCATTGGTAAAAACGCATTTAGAAATTGCTATATGTTAAGTGAAATTAATTATAGTGGTGCGGGGCTATACACAATTGGAGAGTCTGCATTTGAAAATTGCATAAATTTAGGCGGGTTTAAAATTGCAAATTCGGTAATAACTGTTGGTAAAAATGCTTTTAGCGGTTGTATAAACCTTAAAAGTGTTGAATATGAAAGTGGTTCATTAATTACAAAAATTGAAGACAATACCTTTAATGGTTGTAGGCTTCTTGAGAGTTTAAAATTACCGTTGGGTGTTGTTGAATTTGGTGAAAACGCATTTTTAAATTGCGAAAAACTTGGAGATGCCACCTTTTTAAATGTTTCGTTCCAAGTTCTTGGAAACTATGCTTTTAGCGGAATTAAAGGTTTGACAAATATTACACTAGACGGAACTCTTGAAAGCTTGGGAGAAGGAGTTTTTGCGGGGTGTTCTGGACTTAAAAAAGTTAGTTTTGTAAACGGCTTTAAGTTGACCACAATTCCTAAATATACTTTTTATGGAGCAACAAGTTTACAAAGTGTGATTTTACCTGAAAGTGTGAAGGTAATTGAAGACAATGCATTTAATAATTGTGCCACCTTAACTAGTGTGAGTTTTGGTGATGGTATTACGAAAATTGGTAGTGCTAGTTTTAAAAACACCGCCCTATCAAAAATTGATTTACCAAAAACTTGCACCGTAATTGGGTGTGATGCATTTAGTGGGTGCAACCTAAAATCGGTGGAAGTTGAAAGTTTAAATGGTTGGGAAGCAAGTGGTGTATTTTTGGAACTTGAAAGTAAGTATGACTTATTATACGCTTTAATTAAGGGTGCTAGTTTAACCTACACTGAGCCATTTGTTATGGATGAAAATGGGTATATCACTAAAGTTAAAGCAAATTATTCATTATATATAATTGGTCAAAATGTTAAGGGTATAGTTGCTGGCGTTTTTGACGGAAATAATAATTTTAGGTTACTATTTGAAAATGAGTCGGGGTGGTTTTCGGAAATCTCTGAACTTAAAATAAATAACTCAAATGGAAATGCTGAAATTATAGAAATGCTAAGAACATCGACTATTATGAATGAACAAGCCTTGGTTATTGAAAAAGGTAGAGTAGTAGGTTCAACTACTGCATTAAATAAAATTTCTATCTTAATTATTCCAGAAGGTGTAACTGTTATTTGTTCGGGTGCAATTACTGGTAGCGAAACTATTACAAAAATTGTTCTACCTACAACGCTTATAAAAATTGAAGTGGGGGCTTTTGCAAGTCTTACAAACCTTGAAAGTGTTGAATTTTTGGATGAGTTGTATTGGGGGGATGCTAGAGAGAGTGTAAACTTAGAAGATTTTTCTTTGAATGTGCAAAAGGTACAAGAATTAACTAGTGATTTAATAAAGACCGAAGTCTTTGAGTTTAGAGGTAATGAACTTATAGGACTTACCGATGTTGGTAAGGGAATGATTGAACTAATAGTACCTAGATTTGTTACGGTTATTGGAAGTTATGCTTTTGATGGCTCTATTGCTAGAACAATCACCATTAGTGCGGGTGTTCGTCAACTTAATGAATTTGCCTTTGTTGGGGCGAGTGAACTTGAAAATGTTATATTTAGTGAAAACCCTACGATTGAATCTATCGGCAAATATTGTTTTAAAGACCTTAAAAAATTAAAGTCATTTGTAATTCCTGGCGGTGTAACAACTTTAGGAGAAGGAATATTTAGCGGTTGCGTTGGAATTACTCAAATTGACCTTGGCGGAATAAACTGCATTACCGACGAAATGTTTATGAATTGTTATAATCTTTTAGCGGTGACCGGTGGACAAAATGTAGAAACTATTGGTATAAAAGCATTCATTTATTGTGTAAACTTAAAAAGTTTTGAATTTGGAAACGCATTAAAAGCTATTGGTGCACACGCATTTTATTCGTGCGTATCGCTTAAAGAGTTAAACCTAAATGAAGGATTATTAACAATTGGGAAAGATGCATTTAATGGTTGTGAAAATATAGTTGGAGTGGTGGCTCTTCCTAATAGTTTACGAGAAATTGGCAGTAATTGTTTCTCAAATTGTTTTAAATTAACCACTATAATTTTTGGTGAACAAATTGAAAAAATTGGTGCTTATTTAATTTTTAACAACAACGGGAAAACAAGCGTTTCATCAATTATAATTAAAAGCGGTCTAGTTTTTAGTTTGTGTGATAATTTAAGCGGTATGGTGTTGCAAGACGGAATAGTTATAGGCGAAGGTGATTTTGTTTCGGGCGAAAGGCTTGCTCATTGCTTTAGAGAGTTGCTATATAATTACGATTGGGTGAGAGAAAAGTAAAATCAAATTATTTTAACTTTAAAAATATTTTAAATTTTAACCAAAAGTGATAGAATACTGGTTTAAAATACAGAAATTATTTAAAAAACCAGATAAAACAAAACTAAAAAAACAAATGAAAACATAGGGTAAAATTCACACAAAATGTGTGATAATTACATCTGTGTTTTTTGTTTAAAGGTATTGACAAATTGCGGATTTGTGGTAAAATATATGCAAAATAAAGGGAGGACGAAAATATGAATAAAGAAGGAAGAAAAAAATTAGATAGCTTTCTAAGATTGTTCTGTGTTGGTATTGCTTGTACTGCAATACTTGCAGTTGGAACTTTTGCACTTGTTGGTTCGGGGTTATTTGATGGTGTTGTAAAAAGTGGCTCTACTAATGACAACAATAACAGAAATGATATTGTTGACACCGGTGCGAGTGACGATAACGAAAGGGCCAATGGCTTTAAGTTTGTAAAGATTGGCGACGAATGGTATGTTGAAGAAATTGGCGATGATGTAGTCGTTGATGGCAAGGTTACATTACCAACCGAAACTGGTGATGGCGACAATGTTGTTGGTGTAATTGACGGAGCTGGAAAAGACAACAAAAACATTACCGAAATTGTTGTCCCTGATGGATACAAAGATATTGCTGATGGTGCGTTTAGTGGCAATGATAATGTTACAAGAATAGTTATTGATAGCAAAAATATCTATGATAAAGTTGACGATAATCTTTTTGGTATTGGAAATGAGAATAGAAAGAATGTAGAAGTTTTAGTTAATAGTTCTATTGACGACCGCTCTAATGAAACTCTTAGCGATATGGACTTCTATTTAGTAGAAAAGGCCGAACAAAATGGCAAGTCTTATAATAGATATTTCTATAACACTACCGATTACAGAATTGTAAATGGTGTAGTATATGGCTTTACCACTGCTGGTGCAAGCAAAAACTTAACTACAATTGATTTAAATAAAGAATACACTTCTGGTATTGTTATTACCGAAGTTGCAGATAGTGCTTTTGAAGCAAATCAAGTAGCGAAGACTTTAAATATTGGCGAAGGCATTACAAGAATTGGTAAATTTGCATTCTACAATACAAAACTTCAAACCGTTTGCACTACAAACACTGAATCTGAATTGTTAGTTGATAGATGTGCATTTATGAACTCAAAGGTTACACTTCTATCGCTTGGTAGAACTGTAAAAATTAATATGTATGCATTTAAAAACTGTAGACTTTCTGACAAGTCATCTGTATTAAATGCTGAATATTGGTCTTACTTTGTAGCACAACAATCTTTTGCTGGTACTATTAAGATTATTCAAGAAAGCAGAGTGCCAGCTGGTATGTTAAGTACAAATAAAACTGGTGACCAAATCTTTGTAAGCAGTATTGATGAATTTATGGCAATGTGGGTTAACGTCAATGAAAACTCTATTGTAAGAAGTTCGGCTAATGCTAAGATTACAAGAAGTGGTAACATTGTTACTATTGAAGGTGCTTATGGTGCTTATGGTAACTTTAGAATTAGTGCTTCAAATAACTTTATTGGAAATAACTTTGCAAGCATTATTAATAGTCATCCAGAATACGAATTGTGCTACAACGATTTTAATTCATTTGTTGAAATTAAAAATGGCACAGTAGTTGGATTAAAGTCTGGTGCTGAAGAAAAGATAAACTTTGCAGTTAAGACTTTACCAAACTATAACCGTGAATTAGTTGTTGATGCTAACATTGATACAATCAATTTAAGTTTATTTAAGACACTTTCAAATGGCGAAAATTTAGTTAACGGCGTTACATTTAAAACTGTAAACGACAAAAAAGTTGTATTTGAAATGATTAGTTCGGATGGCGAAAGCGGGGTTACTATTGAATTTGGTAACGACACTAAGTTAAACGCAAAAAAGATTTATTATATGTTGGACATCTTGGAACAATTTGGTAATGGCGTAACTGCTATAAAACTTGTAAGAGTTAAGTAAATAATAAATTTATACCGATTACATTATGTAGTCGGTATTTTTTTATTACAAAAGTAATAAAACTTATTGGGCTTTAGTTGGAAGAAGAAAATGTGGTTTAACAAAATGAAGATTTTAATGTATAGAAAGAAAATGTGGTTTAACAAAATGAAGAATTAAATGTATAGAAAGAAAAGTAAATCTATTAAAATAAACAAAAACAATCTAAAAAGATTGCAAAAACATTCCCAAATTGTGTTAATTTTGACCACTTTATTTCCAAATGCTATTGACAAATTGGCGTTTTGTGGTACAATATAGAAAATGAAGATTAGGGGGGACAATCTTTATGATGAATAAAAGAGATAGCTTAGTAAGACTACTAATTGTTTCTATTGTTATGGTGGTTATTGCAAGTGTTGGGGCATTAGGTTTTGTGTACTATCGTAATGGTAAAAACAATGATGGTAGCGGTATAGTTGATGATAAAAAGCAAGAAGCGGGTATAGGTAATGACGACAATAAATTGCCAGATGATGGTAGAGACGATCTTCCTATAATCGACCCAGGTAAAAAAGATGATGAGCCTATAGACGAAGACTCAGATGGATATTTGTATGACGCAAGTATTTACCAATATGTAAGAATTGGTAATGTGTATTGTGTTGCAGGTTTTGCAAAAAATGTAAAAAATGTAAGAAGTAATTTAATTTTACCAACAGAAACACCAAATGGTGGAAAGGTTGCAGGTATTTTCGATAGTGCTTTTGCGGTAAACGGTGATGGTTTAAATTCAAAGATAAAGAAAGTAGTTATTCCATCAACTTATACTTTGATTAGTGAATCGGCTTTTGAAAATAGTAATATTGAAGCAGTTTACATTGGACTAGTAGTAGATGGTAATGTTGTATCAAGACCAATTGTTGAAGGGAATATGACAATTAAAGCCGATACATTTAAAAATTGTACAAAGTTAGTTCAAATTGAAATATATAAGTCAGTAAAAAGTGTTGACCCAAAGGCATTTAATGGTGCAACTAATGTAAACGTAATGATTATAGAAAGTAAGACCGTTCTTGCCGGAATGACAGGAGACTTCTTTGGTATATCAACCGACCATAATATTGAATTACTTATTGAACGTAATATTGATAATGAAAATAGTGTGGTTTTAACAAATCTATTTAAATTAATTGATATTAAATATAATAGAAATGTTGAAATGCATAGATATATGGTAAAGAAATTCGCTAAAAATGTTTTTGAAGTTAGAGATAATAAAATAATAGGTTTGAGTGACTGGGCAAAAACAAAAAATGTTGAGTATCTTTTAGTTAATAGTGAAACTACAGGAATTTCTAAACCTTCTACAAGTTTTGGTGCAAAAGTAGTTGTTGGATGCAATGCATTTACAAATAATGCAAACCTAAAGGGTGTTGTGTTTGATGGTATTGATGTAGAAATAGAAGAGAATGCTTTTGCAGGATGTGTAAATTTGAAGACTTTAGAATTTAATACCGAACAATTTTTAATTAGAAGAAATGCTTTTGCAAGTTGCATAAAACTAAGTGCTATAAAAATGATAATGAATGCTAGTGTATTAGTGTCACATTATTACGAAGGTGCCATTTGGTCGGGTGAATATGCAATTAGAGTTGACAAAACCGAAAGTAAAGAATTGATAAAATTATTATTAGAAGTTCCAAAAGCCGATGATTATAACGAATTTAGTGCAATTGTTGGTTAAAACAAAAAGTGTGTTGATAAAATTTATCAGCACATTTTTATTTGTAAAAATTTTTTAATATAATTAAATTGACAAAACTTATAAAAAACATTACAATTAAACAAAATGATAAGTTTAGGGAAATGGGTTTTATGGAAAATGTAATTGAAATTACGGGGCTTAAAAAGTATTTTGGCGAAGTAAAAGCCGTAGACGGAATTGATTTTAAAGTAAAGAGGGGAGAGTTATTTGCCTTTTTAGGTGTAAATGGTGCGGGTAAAAGTACAACTATTTCTATAATGTCTGGAACACTCAAAAAAGATGCTGGCAGTGTAATTATTGATGGGCTAAATATAGATACCGATATGCAAAAGATTTCGACGATGTTAGGGGTTGTTTTTCAAGGGTCGGTATTGGATAATTGCTTGTCTGTTGAAGAAAATTTGTTGGCTCGCGCTAGTTTGTATGGAATTACTGGAAAGGATGCGATGGCTAGAATAAAATACTTAGCTCAAAAGCTTGAATTTGAAAATATTTTAAATAGACCGGTTGGAAAACTATCTGGTGGACAAAGAAGACGAATTGATGTGGCGAGAGCGTTGTTACATTCTCCAAGTATTTTAATACTAGATGAACCAACCACAGGGCTTGACCCGTACACCAGAAGGGTTTTGTGGAGTGTAATAAATGAGTTTAGGAAGAGTCTTGGGATGACGGTATTTTTGACGACTCACTATATGGAAGAAACGGTTGATGCAGATTACGTAATTATTTTGGATGCCGGAAAGGTTGTTGCAAGGGGTACGCCAATTGAATTGAAAAATAAGTATACCTATGACTACATTACTATTTATGGACAAACCGAAGAAGCGGTAAAGAAACTCGGGTGCTTGTACGAAATTACTAAAAACGGAATAAAAGTTCGGGTAAAAAACACATTCGATGTGGTGAATCTAATAAAGGAACACGGCGAAGTATTTACCGATTTTGAAGTTATAAAAGGTAAAATGGATGATGTATTTTTGACGGTGACTGGTAAAATTTTGGAAGGGGGTAATAACTAATGAAAACACTTTTTAGTTTAACGACCAGAAACATTAAATTGTTTTTTAAAGATAAAGGAATGCTTTTTACATCACTAATTACCCCTATAATTTTACTAATTTTGTATATTACATTTTTAGGTAAAATTTACACCGATAGTTTTGCGTCTAATGTGCCAGAAGGAGTGAATATTGCAAGCGAGTTAATTGACGGAACGGTGGCGGTTGAATTGGTGTCATCGCTTTTGGCGGTTAGTTGCATTACGGTTGCGTTTTGCTCGAACCTAATTATGGTACAAGATAAAGCAAATGGCATATATAAAGACTTTTTGGTAGCACCAGTTAATAGTTCTACAATATTTTTAGCGTACTTTTTGGGTACATTTTTAACAACATTGATAGTAAGTTTTATTACGTTAGGGCTCGGGTTTATATATATTGCCGTTGCGGGGTGGTACTTTAATTTTGTAGACATTTTGCTTATTATTACCGATTGTATTTTGCTTACATTATTTGGTACAGCGTTATCTAGTATAATCAATATGAACTTAAAAACCAACGGGCAAGGGACGGCGGTTGGTACGGTTGTTTCGGCGGGATATGGGTTTATTTGCGGAGCGTATATGCCACTTTCTCAATTTGGAGAAGGCTTGCAAAATGTTTTAAGTTTGCTTCCAAGTACTTATGGAACGAGCCTTATTAGAAACCACTTTATGCGTGGAGTCACTAGAGAAATGCGTGTAAATAGTTTCCCTAGTGAAGTTATAGACGGCATAATGAGTAGCGTAGATTGCAATTTGAAGTTTTTTGGAACCAAAGTCACTATGTTTGGATTATATATGGTTTTAATATTATCAATTGTAGTAATAATAGGCGGAATACTATTAATTGCAAAACTTAGAAGAAAACATAATTGCTAAATTTTAGTTATGATTTTATAATAAAAGTTATTTTAATATAAACAAAAAATATGAATAGACTTGACCTAATTTAATTAGTGAAGGTCTATTTTTTTCGCGAAAAGATAAAACAAATGTTTGAAAATGACACAAAGTACCACTTTTGGTGCGTAGCGTATGTTATACTAGCGTTGTAATAAAAAGGAGATGGAACGAATGAAAAAGTATGGAACAAATTTAGGAAAAATTGTAGTAGGAGAAAGTAACTTTATAACGCTTAGTGAACCAACTTTGGTTGTTGCAAGGCGTACCGAATTAATCTCGGGGCTAATAAATAAAATCTTTTTGGGGTTAGAAGCAAGCGGAGATGAAATTCAAAAGATTGTGTTTGGTGGTAGTATTGCCGGAGCAAAATGTTTTGTAACCGAAGATGAGATAAATAAAGGAATGGTTGAAGTGTATAATTACATCAAAACGGTTTCTACATTTTTAAAGTTAAATAGGTGTAAAAATATAGAAGAGTATAACCAAAAGTTTAGAAAAAGCGGAGCAAGGCTTGTGGTTGTAGTGGAAGATATTGAAAAACTTTCAAGAATGGAAAATTATTCTAAATTTGAAGCGATTATAAACTATTTGATTACTAAGTCTACTGACACTGGCGTGATGGTGATTGCGACGACTTCTCAGATTGAAAGACTTGCTATGGAAGAAAACCTATTTTATAAATTTTCTAATAGGTTAGTTTTTGGTGGGTTTTCTGGGGATGTGGTAAACAAATTAACTCTTGGGATGTATCATACAACAAAAGGGCTTAATGATAGTGAATTTTATTATATGACAATGAACAAAGGGAATGGAAGTTTACTTGAGCTATAAAATGCTAGTTAAAAATTGAAATATAAATTGAAGTGTGGTATAATGGGGTAACGAAAGTTTTGGAGTAAAGACGATGGCTATTGAAAGTAATAAAAAATTGTTGCTATTATATGTGCTTGATGTATTAAAAGAATATAGTGATGCCGAACATCAATTAACGCAGGCGGGGATAAGCGAACGCATAGAAAAGCGTTTCGGGATGCAGTCCGAAAGAAAGGCGATTTCCAGAAATATAGATTTTTTGGTAGATTTTGGGTATGATATTGTGCGTGGTGAAAAGGGTTACTATTTGTCGGGTAGAGAGTTTGATTCTAGCGAGATAACCTACCTTGTAGATTCGGTGTACTCAAGCAAGGTGCTTCCGCCAAACGCTGTTACCGAAATTGTAAAAAAACTTGCAGGCTTTTCAAGCGTTTATGAAAGAAAGGCGTATAAACATTTATTCAAACCAATGCTTGATACTGGAGTGAACAAGCAATACTTTTTTAATATTGATGTGTTAAATACCGCAATCGAAAAAAGACACAAGGTGAAGTTTGATTATTTGTCTTTTAATTCGGTGGGTGGAAGGGTTAACGAAGTTCGAAAAAGTCATATAGTGAGTCCGTACTTTATGGTTAATAATAATGGCAAATACTACCTAGTATGCAATAAAGATGGCAAGACTACATTAAGTAATTACAAAATTGAAAATATTGTTGATATAGAGGAGTTGGAAGATGATGCAATAAAAATTGAACAGTTTGTTGAAAAAGACAAAAAGTTTGATGAAAACGCCTATATAAACGACCATATTTATATGTTTGGTGGAGCGGTTTTAAATGGAAAGATAGAACTTCTCAGTGATAGGGCAATTGGTGTAATTTACGAGTGGTTTGGAAAGAATACTAGTATAATATCCGAAAATGGTAAAATGGTGGCGTACATAAAGGCGGATGAACAAAGTATTGCATACTGGGCTCTGCAGTATGCTGAACTTGTAAAGGTTATAAGCCCAGAAACAGTAGTTTCAAAGATAAAATTATTAATTGATACATTAAAGAAAAATTATGAGTAGATTTAGATAATTTTTAGTTTTTGTTTGATTTGATAAAAAAATTTGAAGTATAAATTAACAGTTATGAAATGTAAAAACCGCTTATTTTTAGATAAACGGTTTTTTGTTTTTTAGGATTGATTAGTTATTGGACTGGCTTAGGTAATATATTTACAAACTGCAAATTTAAGTTAATGTATAGTTGATTATTATTCTTAAATTTACTAAGTTGATTTTTTAATTGATTATCAATTTAACAATTGCAAGTTATTCGGTTTGGTCGGTAATTTGCTTTTGTGATTGGTCGGAGGGTGGGAGCTGAGATTGGTCACGAGCAGATTGTTGCACTTTAGAGCGTGGACTTAAACCTTGCCAAAGAACGATTGAAATTTGAACGGGTACGCCGATTATAAAAATTAACCATACTTTATAGTTTATAAAACTTAAATACAAACTTGCGAGAAAACTCCAAATAAATAGGGAATTTATATAAATGTAAAATTTTCGTTTGCCCCACTTAAAATTAAATACACCAAGAACCATACAAGAAATTGGAACCGCCCATATAAAGACTACCCAAAGATTTTTGTTTAGGTTTACTTGGGTGTATACGTATACAACGGTTGCAATAAACCAAACAACGGTAACGGCAAGTGCGGTAATAGAAATTTTGTTGTTATTGTTGGCCTTTGGGATGGTTAGGTCTTGCTTTTCTTCAAAAGAGCCTTCGGTAAGTAGATAATCTACTTTTACATTAAACATATCGGCGATTTGTTTTAGCACGTCAATGCTAGGAATGCTTTCGCCCCGCTCCCATTTACTAATTGCTTTGTCGGTGTAGTTTAGTCGTTCGGCAAATTCGGCCTGGGTAAGTTTTTCCTTTTTTCTTAAATCGGTGATATTTTGTGCAATAATATTCTTTAATTCCATAGTAATTATATTATAACATAAATTTTTAGTGAGTCAAGTAAATTTGGTGTGGGTAAAATATTGAAGTTTATAATTTTCATTATTGCTTTTTTAGGTTGTAAAATTGATATAAATATAAATTATGGTCAATTGGGTGGGTTATAATTGCAGGACGTTATCAATTAAAATAGTTTAAATAAATTTGAGTGGGTGAAATAAAAAAATAGAAAGCCGACAAATGCAAAAGGCAAGTAGATTATTTTGTAAACTCTGGGTAGCGTTTAAAAAAATGATAGTAGACCGCAAAAACAAATAATAGAGTATAAATTGTTGTAGATTATTACACAAAAATATAAAATACATAATGTAAAGTAATTATACTTTATAAAAATTTTTGGAGTTGTGTTATGCGAAATTATATAAAAAAGAGTTTTATAATAAAGGAATCTAATTTAGATTGTTACAACAAGTTATCGTATTTTGAACTTATGAAAATGCTAGAAGAAGTTGCGGGGTTGCATTCTACAAGTATAGGGATGAGTATGAGTGACTTAAAAAATAAGGACAATGGTTCGTGGGTAATATCAAAAATTAAAATAGATTTTGCTGGCGAATTTCCAGTGTCTGGCGAAAAGTTACAAGTATTTAGTTATCCTACAAAGCCAACGCTTATTAGGAATGAGCGAAACTTTGTTTTAAATGTAAATGGTAAACCTTTTGCTAATGTGTGTTCAGTTTGGTGTATTATAGATATTGATACGAGAAAATCTATTTTAACAACTAAGCTAAATAGCTTACCTAAAAGCTTTAAGTTTCATAAAAATGAACTTAGTGATATGAAGTTTTTGAGTGTGGATAAAAGCATTTTACAAAACACCGAAGCGGTTTTGTATGAAAAGCAAGTAGAACTATCTGACCTTGATATAAATAATCACTTGAATAATTGCGTCTATACAAAAATTGTGGTTGACGCTTTAGGTAAAGAATTTTTTGATAATGTAAATGTTAAAAGTTATGAAGTGCATTTTTTGAAGGAAGTACTACTTAAAGAAAAAATAGAAGTTAGTATAAAAAATATTGAAAATAAATATTTTGTGATTGGTAAGGTGGAAAACGAAAATGTGTTTGTTGCGATTGTGGAAACCTTGTAAATTTCAGTACGGAAATTTGGCTTTTAAAAAACTCAAAACAAATTATAATTTTTGTGATAAATTTATGTAATTTTGATAAAATCAGAAAATATCAAACTCAAAATGGGCTTAAAAATGGCATTATTTGGGTAATTGCACACAAAACGAATAGTAAGTTGGGTTGGTCGGAAGTGTCAAAAGGCTGGGGTAAATTTAATTTAATTTTAGTATAAAAATTCGATTAAATTTTGTTTTTTGTGGTAACGGAAAATAAAAATTAATGTTGTTTGATTTTAAAGAGAAACCACAAAAAATATTTACAATTTCACTAAAAATTTTAAAATTGATTAAAATGCTTGCACTACTAAAAATTTTTGTGATAGACTATCCATTGTAAAAGTTTTTTTGAAAAAGGAAATTACTATGGATAAGTTTAAACTGGTTGTAATTATAAACGGAAGGGGTGGAGTTGGAAAAGATACATTTTGCAACGTTATTTCAGATTGCTATAATGTATTAAATGTTTCAAGCATTGACCCTGTTAAAGAAATTGCAAGAACGGTAGGTTGGCAAAACGGCAAGGAATTTAAAGACCGTAAATTTTTGTCGGATATGAAAAGTCTTTTGGTGGAATACAATGATTATCCAACCCAATATCTTTTGAGCGAATACAAAAGATTTATGGAAGATGATATTTATCAAGTTATGTTTGTGCATATTAGAGAACCAAAGGAAATTGAAAAGTTTAGAGCGTTGATTGATGGTAGATGTATAACTTTAAAGATAACTAGGTCGGATATTGAAAATGTTGTATTTGGAAATTCTTCAGATGACAATGTGGACGATTATAATTATGATTATACCTATCATAATGATACTCCGCTTGAAAGCGTTTCACTTGAAATGTTAAAATATTTTAACACCATTTTGGATAGTGAAAAATTAAAAGAGTTTCCGCATAGATAAAATTTAGTTAAATTTTTTGGAGGGTCAAGTTGGTGCAATTTAGAACAAAGTTAGATGAAAATATGCAAAAGGAATTGATTAGAGTTCCTCGTATATTTGCAATTGTAATTTCGGTTTTGGGTTTTGTCGGAATAGTATTTACGGTGTCTGTTATTGTTTTTACGGGTAGTGAAGATAATCAATTTTTGGAATACTTCTTTGCTGCAATATTTGCAATGGGACTAGTACTTATTTTTACTTATGGGCGAATAATTAAAAACTTTAGTAAGATTAATAAAGAAAACGAATATACAATTTATGATGAGTATATGGAGATTAAGACCTATTATCACGGAGAAGTAGAGGCCACTTGTAAGTTGTATTATTCGGATGCCTTTAAAATAAGAGAAAGCAAAAGATATATATTTGTTTATCAGGATAATATGCGTGCTTTTCCAATGGAAAAAGCGAATGTTCCAGACCTTGAAAGATTAAAGGAAGTATTAAAATTAAAGTAATGAGTGGTCGACATCTGTTGGGTCATTTCATTTTGATACGTGATGTACAATTAAATAATCTATAATGAATAAATCTTTAGCGTAATTTATTGCTAGAGATTTTTTGTTGCTGAAAATAAATATTTCAGATTTTAAAGTATCTAAAAAGTGTGAAAATGTTGGAGAGATTATTGTTGCTGAGAATAGTTTTTTGATGATTAGTTAGAGTTTGAAAAATGTACATTTAGCGGAAATAATTTATTTAAAAATTTGAGACTTTGCAGAGTTTGAAAAGGTAAATTGCTAGAAGTGTTTTTGATATTTAAAAGAATTTTGATTGGGTTTAGATAGCGGTGAAAACACGGGCTAATTGCTCGAAAATTTTTGAATTACTGAATAATAACAACCGCAAAAAGTGTTTGCAAATTGGGGCTTATATATGTTATAATTCTATTATGAATAAATAATTCCCTTACTTTTTTATAAGATGTTTTAAGTGGAGCGTCAATGCTTAAATTTGGTATAAGTTTCGAGTGCAAGAATTGATTTTGAAGTAATTTAAAACGAAAAAAAATATAAGTACCGAAAAACAAGTTTTATAACTTTTTATTCAAACAAAATTTTTAAAATTAAAGCGTTAAAAATGAACACTTTGTAAAAAATTAAGGAGATAGAAAAACACTTTTTCTTAAGGAGATTTTATTTTCAATGGCAAATGATAACGAAAACAACGGCAAGAACAACGACGACAAAATTGAGGAGTTAAAAAATAAACTTAATAGTGATGATGAAAATACCATACTAGATGGTCAAGTTGGTCTTGATGACTTAATTGAACAAATGGAGCAAGTTAGTGAGCAAAGTGTAACAACTGACCAGTCTATTGAAGAACAAGCGGAATTAAAAAAGAAGTTAAAGCAAGAGATGTTTGTAACTGCTGGCTTTGGTAAAAATGTAATTCAAAAAAGCGTAGATGTCGTTATGCACGAGTCTATGTTGCCTTACTCTGAACATGTTATTTTGGATAGAGCGTTGCCACGTGTTGAAGACGGACTAAAACCTGTTCAAAGACGTATTTTGTACGATATGTTAGAACTTGGTATCACTCCAGATAAACCTTTCCGAAAATCTGCAAGAATTGTCGGTGACTGCTTGGGTAAATATCATCCACATGGCGATACTTCCGTTTATGATGCAATGGTAAGAATGGCACAACCTTTTAGTATGGGTCAAATATTGGTAGAAGGTCATGGTAACTTTGGTAGTGAAGATGGAGATGATGCTGCTGCTATGCGTTATACCGAAGCTAGACTTGCACCGCTTGCAATGGAAATGCTCCGTGACCTTGAAAAGGATACTGTAAGGTGGTCGTATAACTTTGATGATACATTAAAAGAACCTGATATGTTGCCATCTAGATTTCCAAACCTACTTGTAAATGGTGCTACTGGTATTGCGGTTGGTCTTGCAACTAATATTCCACCACATAATCTAAATGAAGTCATTTCGGGCGTTGTGGCTTATATTGATAACCCTAACATTAAACTTAAGGAGATGATGAAGTATATAAAGGGACCTGACTTTCCGATGGGTGGTGTTATTATTGCAGGTGAAGAACTTGCAAACGCTTATGAAACTGGTAAGGGTAAAATTTCAATTAGAGCAAAAGCGTATATTGAAACTCGAGATAAAGATAAAAAGAGTATTGTAATTACCGAATTTCCTTATGGCGTAAAAAAAGCGAGTCTTTTAACAAAACTTATAGACCTTAGGGAAACAAAAAAAGAACAACTAGATGGTATTGCTGAAATTGTTGATGAATCGGATAAGACGGGTACACGTGCGGTTATTAAGGTTAAAAAGGATGCCGACCCTGAAAAATTGCTTGAAAACCTATATAAACTTACCGAGTTGCAAGTAAGTTATGGTATCAATATGGTTGTAATTGCAGATGGTAGACCACAACAACTTGGTCTTATGCAAATTATCAAGTACTATGTGGATTACCAACAAGGTATAATAGTAAGACGAACAAAGTATGATTTAGACCAAGCAAAGGAACGTGCTCATATTTTGGAAGGTTTGGTTATTGCCGTTAAAAATATTGATGAAGTTGTAAAGATAATCAAAACTAGTGCAAACACTCCAGAAGCAAAAAGAAGATTGATGGAGAGATTTAAGTTGTCTGACCGTCAAGCGCAAGCAATTCTTGATTTAAGACTTGCAAGACTTACACATCTTGAAGTGTACAAACTTGAACAAGAACTTAAAGAATTAAAAGAGTTAATTGAAAAGTTAACTAAGATTCTGAATAGTCCAAAACTTCAACTTGAAACGGTTAAGAGTGAACTGCTTGAAATCAAAAAGAGATTTAAGGTTGAAAGAGCAAGTATTATTATAAAAGACCTTGGCGAATTTGTTATCCCAACCGAAGATGACTCTAAACCTATTGAAGAAGTTGTTGTCGGTATTACTAAGGCGGGAACTGTAAAACTTCATACCTTAAAGCACTTTAATATGAGTGGCAAGGAGTTTAGCGAAAAGACTACCGATAGTGATATTTATAGAAAACTAATTCAGACTAATACTTCTAAAACTCTAATGTTCTTTACAAACCTTGGAAACGCATTTAAACTAACTGCTGGCGATATTCCTGAACATAAGATGAAGGATAGGGGTATTGAGTTCAATGTTATGTTTAAAGAAGCGGTCGCTGGCGAATTCCCTGTTGCTGTATTTGAAATGCCAGATGCTGAAAATGCTGAAGAATGCGCAAAGAACTTATTATTCTTTAGTAAGGCTGGTATGATTAAAAAGACTGCTTGGAGCGAATACTTCTTGCTTAAAAATTATTTCCAAGCTACAAAGTTTAAAGATGATGACTATTTGGTAGATGTTCAAAGTGAAAACACTAACCCTAAGTGTACTATACTATTTGTAACTAAACTTGGTATGGCTCTAAACGCATTTACCGATGATATACCTTTGCAAGGTAGAATTTCGGGTGGTGTTAAGGGTATTATGCTAGCTGACGGGGATGAAGTTATTCTATCTAGTCAAGTTATGCCAAACAATCGTATTGCTGTTATTACGGATAAGGGATACGCTAAAAAGGTTAAACTTGCTGAAATTGAACCAATGGCAAGATACCGTAAGGGTGTAAGAATTATGGATTTAAGTGCTTCAAATAATGGTAACGCTTGCGTATTTAGTGCGGTTATAGATAAGCCATTTACCATTGTAATTGAAGCTAAAAATGGTGACCGTGGCGGATACAATACCGAAAGTTTAGATAACCAATCTAGAACCACATCGGGCAAGAGTTTGGTTAGAGCAAAAGCTGGAATTGATGTAAAATCGGTTGACGTATTTGTGAACTGGCTAAGTTAAAAATAAAAAATCAAACGGGGGAATATGATTTCTCCTGTTTTGATTTTTTGTTATAAAAATATAACTATTTTGTGAGGAAAATATGGAAATAAAGAAACTTACTCGTGACGACCTAGGAGATGTCGTTTTGCTTTATAACAAGACTATGGAAACTCTCCCTAATAAATTTTGGTACAAGGAAATGAAAGCAGAAGACTTTCAAAAACTAATTGCGGACGGGTGCTTATTTGGAGCGTTTTTGGATAGCGGTAAAATGGTTGCGGTGTCTGCATTAGAACTTGATGTACCAAATTATGTTGTATCTGATGAATTTATTTCTCCCGAACTAAAACTTGGAGAGATTGGATACTTTATGGTGGATGAAAAGTATAGGGGTCAGGGAATAATTAATAAAGTGAACCTAGAACTACTAAAAATTGCAAAAGGTGTTGGGTTTAATGCACTTTGTGCTGGAATTCATCCAAGTAATATTTCGGCTATTAAAGCGTTTTCAAAACTTGGAAAACTTGAATATGTCGGAAGTGACAGAATGGATAGAAGTTATCCATCCGTTGTTTTGGGTGTTAGAATATAGGAGAAATTAACTTGGTTAAAGAAGAGATAGAAAGATTTCGAAATACTACGAATTTTAGCGGTAGAGAGGTTACCGATTTTAATAAAGCGACGCTAAAACCTACATTTATAAAGTTAGGTATTGCAGTTTTTGCATTGTTTATGCTTATAGGTGTATATATGTTGGTTATTGGAAATGGCTGGGTGTATGCTTGTGTATTTTTTGCGTTTGGTGTAATTAGTGCAGTTATTATGCCATTTTTGTACAAAAGCGTGGTGAAAAGGTCGGCTAAGAAAAATGTAATGTGCTCAGCTTCTACTTACCTAGATTATAAATTTACCGATGGCGGTTTTTATGTAAGGACGCTAAAAGGCGAAATTGAAGTTGCAAACCAGTCGGTAGATTATAGGTGGATAGATAGAGTCGTGGAGTCGGGGCATTATCTATATATTTTCATCACGTCATCTATGTGCTACATTTTGGATAAATATGGGATGACTAGCGGTAAACCCGAACAACTAAAAGAATTTTTGGCTAGTAAAAATGTTAAAATTGTTTCTAAAAATAATTCTAAAGTTCAGCCAAGAAAAAGTGCTGAAAATAATAGTGAAAATGTAGATAGTAAACCTACTGGCGTTTTAGATGCTAAAACCAAAGAAACTGAAACTAGTAAAACTAATACAAATAGTGAAAGCGGTGTATTGGGCTTAGTTGATGAAAATACGCTAAGTGAAGGAAGTGAAAACCTAAATAATATAAAAAGCGGTACTTTAGACAAAAGTACCGAAATTTTGGAAACTGAAAATATACAAGATAACACAAGTAAAGACAATGAAACTAAAAATACTAAAGATAAGTCCGAAAGAAAAATAGAAAAACTGGTGATAAAAAAAGATACGCAAAAAGAATTATCCAACGAAGAACAAAAAAGAAAAAAAGCTCTTGATAAAATGACAAAATAATTTATGTTTTAAAGTTATTAATTTGACAAAAAAAGAACCTAACTAAAAATGGTTAGATTCTTTTTTCTTTTGGTAGTTTTTAAAGTGCTTGATTATATTTTTTATTTTTAGAAAAGGGTGGATTTTTGATGATATTAAGGAAATGGTAAACTATTATTGTAGGAAATTATTATTAGACTTTTACAATTTAACAATTAATCAAACTAATAATTTGGAAAACAATATTTAGATTTAACATATGTAATAATTGATTAGACTTGTGACTTAATAAACAACATTTGGACTTTAGCAATATTGTAGTAATTAATAAAAAATTAATTTGGAAAACAACATTTGGACTTTAGCAATATGTAGTAATTAATAATAAATTAATTTGGAAAACAATATTTAGACTTTAGCAATATGTAATTAATCAATTAAAAATATTTTGGAAAATTATAGTTTAACTTTTGGGTTTTATAATAATTAATTAAAATATTAATATAATATATGTAGGGGCGTTTTTGTTTGACTTATTATGTGTAATTTTTTATACTTAACTTAGTAAAATTAGTACGCTAGAATTGTATTTATTTAGTTATTTTATCATAACAAAAAGTTGTGTAAATTACTAATAAAAATCGAAATTTTTTACAAAAGTAAAACTTTACTAAAAAAGTCTTGGGTGAACAAAATGATGAAGTATTTTAAAAATACAAAAAAGATGGTTTTAGGTATTGTATGTGCAACGGTTATAATGGTTGTTGGAGTTTTGTCAACCATTTGTTTGGTGAACTTAAATAAGACCGATTTAGATTTAGAACCAACTAAAAATTCTAATGTTACCAGTGCTGATATTTTGTATGATGACTACCTAAAGTTTGTACTAAAAGACGCAAGAGTAGATGGTAATCATTATTTTTCGTTTAATCAATCAAGCAGTAGTGATAAAGAAAATTTAGGCATAAATGACGACCTTTATACAATTAATTGTGACTATTTAACCATATCTGACACGGGTGACGTTGAATATGGTATGGATGGGCTTATTACCGATTTAATAAAAAATGGTACTTTTACCGAAAAGAATATTAGCCCAAGTAACTTTAAACTTCAAGTAGAAGACGGCTTTAATAGTGGAAATAAAAACACAAGTGCAGACTTTATAGCGTATAACAATAATTTAGGGTATGACAAATCTAAATTCGTAAAATTTCAGTTAGAACCAATTAAGGGAACTGATTTTGACGGCGACGACTGCAATATGTACTACATTTCAGAAATTGTAGTAAAGTATTATGACAATAATCTAAATAGAGAAGTTTCTTTGCAAACCATTAGTGGAAGTTGCTCTGAAGGCGTAATAAGTTATACGGGTAAAGACCTTGCAATACATAATGGCTTTTATGTATCTACCTACAATATGAATACCGAAAATATTTCGTACTTTTTTAAGTTTAGCGTAGATAAAGAAACGGGGCTTATTAATTATATTATTACAACGGCAAATGGCGGAGAATTAAAGCACGACTTTATATTTGACGTTAGAGTGAGCCTTAGAGATAAAGTTCAAGATAGTAGCAAAAATAAATTGCAACTAACTAAAGACGGCGTGGATATTAAAGCAAATGATAACACCACAAACTTAAATGGCTCTATTTTGGATATATCTGATGGTGCATTCTTTAGCAGTGAAAAGTTAAGACTTATTAATAATCCAAGTAGAAATTCTAACAAATTAAACTGCTACACAACCGATGACCAACTAATAGTAAATCTTGTAACGGGTAATGATTTAGCGTCTTTTAAAACCTTAAGTGAAGCACATATTGGGGCGTTTGTTACTGCAACTAATGGCACTAAGCAATACACCGAATGGTTTACAATTTATGGTGGGGTGTATGGCGGACTACTTAGCGATAAGAGATTCTACTTTAATGAAACGATTACCGCAAGTCTTGTAAAGAAGGGCGTGCTTGAAAGAGCCAGTGAACAACTAGATGCTGCCCAAGAAGAAGGAAGCACCTATACAAATTACTACTACAAACTTGCAGATAAATATTCACTAAATGGCAACATTGTGGAAATAGAAAAGAACAAGTCTTACTTGCTATTAAATAGTTACAACAATTGCGTGTACATTGAGTATTCTGACTTTTTTGTAGAAAGCAACAAAGATTTGATTGACCAACAAATTACCATTGGCTTTGATAGAGTATCTGACTATATTGACGGCGGTGTGGTAGTTGGTAAAAGATTTGAGTGCTTAGGGGCTTCTAACCAATACACAAAATTTGAAATGATTTTCTTTAATGACGGCAGAATTAGACTATATAAAACCGCACTTGAAAGCAGTATGTATATTAATTACACCACTCAAAATTTTTACGTGGTATCACTTATGTCTAAGCCATCGGGCTCTACTAGCAAGTCGCTTTCTGGAATTCCTTATGACAAGGTTTACATAAGAGTTACAAGTGGTGGTAGTAGTATAATTAACTACGACTTTGTAAGAAGTGCAGAAAGTAGTGCTAGCGGAAGAACGGATGCAAAGGTTGGAACATTCTTTGCTGGAGTTGGTAAAGACGAATTTAAGTTTAGTGCAAATATTGTGCTTGGTAAGAACTACTTATTTGACGAATCTAACGGACTGGATACAACCAAACTTCGTGAAGTAGAAGTAAACATAGGTGGCGAAAATAAAAGACTAAAACTTCAATATGTAGAAAGTAACGCAACTATTGGAAATAGAGAATTTATAGGTAGGGTTAATAGTGATAACATCACCGACTTTGTACTAAAAATAAATTTAAAACTTGTGGACTCTAAAGGTAACGAAACCGACTTTAATGTTCCAGGTACTACTATTACAACTAGCGGTATGCTTTGCGTTGGTAGTGTTGGTTCTCCAACAATTATTGGTAGCGGATTTAATAGTCAAACGGTAAACAATGGATATAAAGTTGTTAGAACTTTTTCGGTAGAAAAGCAAGCGGACGGAAATAGACCTTGGATAAAACTTAATTATTCGGCAACACTGCCATCGGGTTATGTTTTTGTTGGCGGAAGTTATAAATATACTTCTAACGAAGTAATAGATACTACAACCCATTTTGATAACTCTAGTTATGGAATTAATCAAGATGCTGTTGGTGTAAATTACTTAGGTATTGAAACGGACGAAAATGGCGAGATAATTGTAAATGATTCCGTTTTGGAAATTACTCTTAAAGTTACTGGTATTAGTATAGAACTACCACTATATGTAGAATACGACTCTAATATTTACGAAAACTATGATGAGTTTGCGGGGAAAATCATTAATCTTACGGGTGATGATGGTGCCATAAGATATAATTTAAGCGTTACCGACCGAGCAAGTTTAAAGATTGGTAAAAGCGGGAATGGACTATATAAACTTGTTGGTAATATAAAAATTCAAGTTGAAACGGTAAGCGTTTTAGGTATTAGCGTTAAAAGTGTTAGCGTGTATTTTAAAGAATTTGGTACGGCTAGTGAATATAAAAAACTTGACCTTGGTAATTCCCCCGAAAAAGACGGCTATGCATTTTTGGGTGTGTATACAAGTTTAGAAGGACTTAGCGATGGTGCGGAAGCAGGTATTGCGCACTTTGGTAATACTAATCACGACGGACTACTTGCCGATAACTTAATTACATCATCGGGGCTAAGACTAGTGCTAGATTCTAGCGGAAGACCTTCAAACTACGAACTATTTATAGACGGTCAATTCTTTAGTTATTCATCTTACACAAGACACTGCGAAGACTTTGAAAGAAAGAACCTTTGGGAAGAAAAGTTTAACCTATTATTCAAAAAGGTTACGGGCTCTAAGGTGCTTGGTCGAGTTTATGCGTCAAGTGATGGTGTGGCTTCGGTTTATACGGGGTCGGAAGTAATTGGCGACGACGGAAGTTTGGTATATGGGTACGAGTTAAAGATTGATACTCTTCAAAAGGTTATGGCGTTTACTAAAGATAGTTATTACTTTGATAAAAATGGTTATTCTAGTATATACACTGGAGATGACCAGAAAAATGACTCTAGTTGGAAGGCTAGATATTGTTACACTCTAGCCAGTGCTAAAAATAACTATAGTTACAATAGTTCTAAGGATACTTCTGAAAAGAATATTGAACTTCTCTTGAAATATACAACGGACACAGGAAAAGTTACTCAAAGATTTTTTAAGTACTCCGAACTTTCAACCGAAGAACTAAAGCAAGAATGGAGAAGGGTATTTAGCGAAAACTTTGTTGAAACTAAAAGTGCTATAAGCGAACCTGGTATATTATACGTAAGTGCGTCGGGCGAAACTTCTTCAAGTTTTGAAAGTGGTAAATATTGCTACGTTATGAGAGATGAAGAATGTACTTGTGTGTACTTTAACAATATTGCAAATAGTGACTACTTGTACCTAAATAAATTGGATGCATTTATTAAAAATGGGCTTATTGATACAACTAATTCGAGTTATGTTGTGGCATATGCTATGTTTGATGCTATTTGTAACGAAAAACAGATAATTTTTAAAGATTATAACTATGGCGATAGCACAGCAGAAGAATCTCCAGCCGAAATTAATATTGTTGCGGATGGATACATTTATACCGATACCGACTTTTTGGTAATTGAACATTTAATTTATGAACAACGTGTATATAAAATCGGCAATATGACTTCTATTACCGAAACGACAATCCCGTTTGAAGGTGGTAGAATTGAGTATAAGAGTTTCCCTGTAAATGCAAAAGATTATGCTCTAGAACTTTATCCTATAGCAAATCCAGAGTATATTGCAAAGGGTAAAAGAATTTATTATTTCACAACCAGTAAAGACGACTTTGACGCAAATAAACGTACGGCGAATTCTAGTTTTGTACTAGATAATGGTCAATCTCGATACTTTATGGATGAAGCTTATTTGACGGTTGATAGAAAGCGTGTACTAGATAAAGCCGTTTATCACTTAGGAAGTTACTATAAAGACGGCAACAAAAACAGTACTTGGTATGTTGTGCCAACTAGCATAAAGTATGAATTTAGTATAGTTGGTGTGGATGCAGAAAGACGTGTTGACAGCGAAACGGTGAGCAGAGTAAATTATACAGACAAAGGAAACTATGAAGTAAAATATGTGGAAAATATTCCTTACGGAGTTTCGATTTCGGACTTGGTTGGAAACTTCATTGAAAAGAGTATAACCGATAAACTAAGTGTTGGAAATTTTAAGGGCAATTTACTAGGCGTATTTGATAACGCAAGTATTGAAAGAGAAATTAAGGTACTAAAACTTAGGGGTTATGACCTTGTAGGGCTTATTCCATTTAGTTCGGAATATTTGAGTGAAAGCGTACTAGAAGACACTGGTTTTGATACCGCAGTAACTGTAAATATAGAATTTTTGAGCCGTTACTTTGGGCTAACCGACGACGAAATTCAAGCACTTGAAAATAACTACTATACTAGAATGGGCGAAGACGCTGAATTAAACTTTAACCTTGTAATGGAAGCCGTTAGTAGACTTACCAAAACTGAATACTTTATATATGCTAAAAAGGTCTCTTCAATATTTGGGGTACATATAGATAAAGTTACGAATGCAATGCTTGTAGAGTCATTTTTAAATGAAAATGCATTAAAGGGGCTTGGGTACGATAAAGGCACCACCGAAGAAGGTGATGCAATTACGGTTGGAATGTACACTTATCACACCGAACTATTAAAAGGAATAATAGAACAACACGTATCGGATGACTTTTTGAAGGCTCAAAGATTTATAACCGTTGAAAACTTTGAAGAAAGTAATTTCAGTAATGTACTAGTATTAAGACCAGATGGAGAAGGTAAGATTGCATGTGACTTTAATTATTGCAGAAATGTGGTATTTATACCTATATTTACAACAAAGAATAGTAACTTGCAATATGACGGCGTCGGTAAGGCGTTACTAGATGGCGACTACCTATTAAACGATGAAATGAACAATAAAGTAACTGGAAAATACGGGCAAAATGTAAAGTCTATCATTGACCCCGATACCGGTGAAACTCTAGGGTATACCTATGTAGATATTACCGACTTTTCGGTTAGTGCGGTAGGTTATAAAACGGGTAATATTGGTGATGGAACGCTAGATCCAGCATCAAGTCTAAACTCAATTTTAGGAAATATTATTGACCGATTAAAGCATTCAATTAGAATAAATAAACTAGTTAGAGTGGATGATATTTTGGCTATTAGTATTGTGCCAGAAATTATTCAAAATGGGTTCTATGCAAGTGGCATTAATCTTATTTGGAATAAAGGCACGATGTATGAAAGTTCTATAAGAATTATAAACTTTGATATGGCTGTAAATGGTGAACAAAGAACCTATGAGTATACAGCGTCACTGAATAGTGAGTTCTTTGAAATTGACGGAGATTATTATAAATTAAGGTCAGATTTAACCGAAGAGCAGATGAATATATTTAACCAAATGGCGGGCTTTGTTTATGCTAGTTCAGAAGGTTACTTATATTGGGATATGCTAGAATCGGTAGATATTAGAGTGGAATATACTCCATTTAAGTATAATGTTGGTTTTAGTGCAACAAGTGAAGATGATGAAATGGAAGAAAAGGATATTTCATCTATTGGAATGCTTGTAACTAACGACTTTAGTTCGGAAAACTTTGCGACGGGAGATTATCTAAACAGGGGTATAAAAATTGGTGACTTCATCAATTTAACCGACACCATTTATGGTGGAAGTAACGTCTATGTATTTAACACACTTAAGTTTATAAGACCAGTTATGTGGACCTACTGTCCCTGGTAAATTAATACGAGCTTCTTTGCCATAGCCAAGTAGATCTTGTAAAGGAACAATAGAAATCACTGCATCACATTCAAGTGTATATGCCAGCATATCTTCCACAAGATTTTCTCCTATATATCCTAGCCCCTTCATAATTTCTTTCATTCTTTCTTTATCATCTAATTCTTCATACCATTGTTTAAGAGTAGCATTATCATGTGTTCCTGTATAAACTACACAATCTTTAGGATAGTTATGTGGAAGATAATCACTTTCTTCTCTTGTATCAAAGGCAAATTGTAAAACCTTCATTCCTGGAATTTTAGTTGCTTCTCTAAAAGCAAGAAGAGATGGAGTAATATATCCTAAATCTTCAGCTATAATTTTAATATCTCCAAGTTGGGCTCTAATTGCATTAAATAAGTCAATTCCTGGGCCCTTTACCCATCTTCCATTAACTGCAGTTTCTTCTCCAGCTGGAATTTCCCAATAAGCTTCAAAACCTCTAAAGTGGTCTATTCTTATTACATCATAAAGTTTTAAGCTTTCCATTATTCTCTTTTTCCACCAGCCAAATCCTGTATTTCTATGATGTGGCCAATTGTATATTGGATTTCCCCAAAGCTGTCCAGTTTTTGAGAATGCATCTGGTGGACATCCTGAAACTACTGATGGATGTAAATCACTATCTAAGAAAAAGTCTTGAGGATTTGTCCAAACATCAACAGAGTCCTCTGCTACATATATAGGAATATCCCCTATAATTTCAATTTTCTTAGAATTTGCATAAGCTTTTAGATTTTTCCATTGTTTAAAGAACTCATATTGAAGGAAAGTCCAAAAATCTATATCATCTTTTAATTCATTTCTATAATATTCTAAAGTATTATAATCTCTTCTTCTTATAGAATCATCCCAATCTTTAAGAGGAATGTTATTAAATTTAGTCTTTATAGCCATAAAAAGAGCATAATCATAAATCCAATGATGTTGTTCATTTTTAAATTCTTGAATTTCTCTATCAAGCTTTCCAATTGAATTTTTATAAGCTTTTTTAAGAACTGCTAATTTGTTTTCAAATATCTTTCCATAATCAACAGAAGTTTTATCTTTTCCAAAATCTACCTTAGCATAATCCTTTTTAGTTAATAAACCATCTTCTGTTAATAAATCAAAATCAATTAAGTAAGGATTTCCACTAAATGCAGAACAACTTTGATATGGAGAATTTCCATAACCTGTTTGTGCCAAAGGTAATATTTGCCAATATTTTTGTCCTGCTCTATCTAGAAAATCAACAAAGTTATAAGCCTCTTTTCCCAATGTCCCTATTCCATATTCTCCTGGCAATGAAGTAATATGCATTATTATACCACTATTTCTTTCCATAAGTTCCCCTCTTTTCTCTGTAGCAATTATATCAATAATATTTTATCACATTTTTATAAAAGTATCTTATAATATTATAAAACAAAGTTCCTATATTTTCTAGTAAAAGTATAATTTTTTTGTAGTTTTTTGTATTATTATTATATTTACCCCTAATATAACCTTAAAACTTTAACTTTTTATAAATTAAAAAATATAAAATGTGATAAAATATTAGTATTTTCAATTTTATTCCATAATTAGATAGCAATATTTGTCATTTTTATTTTTTTCCTTTATTTCATATGGTATTGGAAAATTAAATATAGGACCATCTATAACAAATGTATGATATTTTTCTTCTTTAACTTCTTTTAATAATTCCCTTGTTAGTTCCTTTCCTAAAAGCTCCTCATCTAAAATTTCATTTTCAACTTTATTAATTATAGCTTTAAATCCTGCTTTTAAAAATTCTTCTGTAAGACTTTCTCTTTCCTCATTCCATAAAGGAAAAATTGCTTCTATATTAGCTTTTTTACATCTTTTAAGGCACCAATTTTTATGCTCTATATTATCAATATCTCCAAAAACACAAGCTTCTGCTCCTTGTTCTTTTAAATAGATAAGTTGTTCCTCAAAAAGTTCATCATAATCTTCAATTGAAGTTTCAACTAAACATATATTTACATTTAATGCAAAAGAAGCTTTACTTATTAAATCTTCATTTACTTTATTAAACCAAGTAACTTCCTTTCCTTCTTCAAGCATTACTAATAGTTCTAATGGTTCATATCCCTTTTCTATCATTTTATATAAAGCAAGAGTACTATTTTTCCCTCCTGTATAAAACATCACAAATTTTTTCAATTTTTTATCTCCTTTATTTTATTTTACAAATTATATTATATAACACTCTTAATATTTTTAAACCTAATTTTATGCTTTTTATTTTATGTATTTTTATTACTTCTTTTATAGCATAATTTATGATAATATATTTTAGACATTTAATTAAGGAGGAACTTTTTTTGAAGAAAAAAACAAAAAATACAATAATAATAGGAGTAGGTCTTGTTTTGTTATCACTTTTCCTACACTATTTACACTATCTTATATTTCAAGATGCTCATCATACCTTAATATTTCTTTTAGCTGATATAGCTTTTGTACCAATGGAAGTTTTTTTCACCACTTTTGTTCTTGATAAACTTATTGAAAAAAGAGAACATAGCCATATTCTTGAAAAATTAAATATGCTTATTGGGCTTTTCTTTTCAGAACTTGGAACGGACTTACTTAAAGATATTACAAAAGGTGATGGAGATTTAAAAATAATAAAACAAGATTCAATTAAAGAAAACTTTGATGATACTATAGTATTTGATATTTTAACAAAAGATATTTTAACTCATAGATATAATCTAGATATTTCTAAAATTAATCTGAAAAACATAAAAACTAATCTTGAAAAAAATAGAGACCTTTTAATAACATTACTAACTAATGATAGTCTTTTAGACCATGAAAATTTTACTGAAATGCTTATGGCAATAATGCATTTAAAAGAAGAATTAAATTCAAGATATAATACAGAAATTGAAAAATATGAACTTGAACATATAGAAAAAG
>ERZ824600.666-NODE-666-length-49860-cov-5.542937_pt1 | contig 49860 bp, 47 predicted proteins | sample MGYA00519933_ERZ824600 | MGnify/ENA primary metagenome ERZ824600 (study PRJEB31778, sample SAMEA3449178) | human gut metagenome | biome: human gut; feature: human-associated habitat; material: faeces | place: United Kingdom | collected 2010/2012 ...
TCTCGTCGATGGGCATGTCGCGCCGCGCCATGAAGACCTACGAGAAGGGCATGCGGTTCGAGGACGTGCACGAGAACCAGTATCCTTTCGGCAAGTAGTTTCCGATTCTCACGGGCATATTTCGCCCTGCCTTGTTCGCCCCGAATGGGAAATACTTCGGTATATCCCATCCGGGGCTTACTGCATTATGTCGAAATCTGCTCCGCGATAATCAAAAAACCATCCGCGCCCATGAGTGGTCGTATGGTTGTAATTGACAGATATTCAGAATGATCTGACGGGGCGTGCTTGTGATGCAAGTCCGGCAGCCCGAAGCTGCCAGTTGCAATGCAAACCCCGGTTCTTAACCGGGCGAACACACGAACATGCGAACAGGGGGTGTTCGCCTATGTTCGCATGTTCGCATGTTCGCGCAGCCCCTCCCCGGCATAGCCCGCAAGCGGTCCGCGCCCTCGCTCAACCGTAAGGTTCGCCTTAATACTGGTGGTCGTCGCCGCGGATCTCCTCGCGGGTGATCGGACGGCGGTTCATCGCACGCCAGGCGTACCAGATGTAGGCTGCCACGAACGGCACGAACAGCGACACCCACGCCATCGTGCGGAGCGTGAAGAGGCTCGACGAGGAGTTGCGGATCGTCAGCGACGACTGCATGTCCGCGAGCGAAGGGTAGTAGGCCGTGTCGTTCCACCCCGCGAGCAGCAGCAGCGACAGCACCGTGAGCACCGTGCCGACGCCCCCGAACCACACCGCACGGCGGCTGCCGCACCACCCCAGCCAGACGCTCCATAGCACCGAAACCACGCCGATCAGCAGCGCGGCGGCCACGTAGGGCATTTCCACGAGGTTGTGCAGGTATTTATAGGGTTCGATGGAGACCGTGCCCGCGGCGTCGACGGCCCATCCGTCGGCGAGGACGAGGGCCAGGAGCCATGCCACGAAGCAGGCGACGAACAGCACGGCGAACGTGCGCATGCGGCGTGCGGCGCGGCGGAAGATCGCCTCGTCGTCGATGTTGTTCATAAAGTACTGGCAGGCCAGCGTCATGGCCAGCAGCGTCACCGACAGGCCCAGCAGCACGTTGCGCCACTCGGCGACGGCCTCCAGCCCGTGCCACGGCGTCGCCCACTGCGAGATCACCGCCGCGCCGCCCTGGTTGGCCAGGTTGAGGCGGTCGACGGTGAATTCCGCCCCCGTGAAGAAGGTTCCCACGGCCGTGCCGATGAGCAGCGGGCCTAACACGCCGTTGACGAGCAGGAAGGCGTTGAAGGTCCGTTCGCCGAAGACGTTGCCCGGTTTGCGGCGGTATTCGTAGGCCACGGCCTGAATGACGAAGCACAGCAGAATGGCCATCCAGACGTAGAACGCCCCGCCGAACGACGTGGAGTAGAACAACGGGAACGAGGCGAAGAACGCCCCGCCGAACGTCACGAGCGTCGTGAAGGTGAACTCCCACTTGCGGCCCAGCGAGTTGACCAGCATGTTGCGCTCCTCTTCGGTGCGGCCGATCGTGTAGAGCAGCGCCTGACCGCCCTGCACGAACATCAGGAAGACCAGCAAGGCCCCCAAAAGCGAAATGACCAGCCACCAATAGTGTTGAAGTAGGGTGATAGTATCCATAGTTGTCGTTGTTGTCGTTGTTGTCGTTGTTTTGCCGCTCTTGTCCGTCGGCGATTCACGGCGTACCGCCGTGTTTATAGATTTGACCCACCCCTAAATCCCCGCCCTGGCGGGGACTTGTGTCCGCTTGCGCGGAAGCCACCCTGCCGGTAAATTTGCGGTAGTCGGGATGTCAGTCGTCTTTAGGTCCTGTTTTGATCTGCCGGAACATAATGCTCAACTCGGCGGCGAGCAGCGCCGTGAACAGCGCCAGAAAGAGGAAGAAGGTCACCGAGACCGATCCGCTGGGGATTTTCGACGCCGCGACGCCCACGGGCATCAGGTCCTGGATGGCCCACGGCTGGCGTCCGACCTCGGCGACGACCCAGCCGGCCTGCGAGGCGAGGTAGGCCAGCGGGACGCTCCACACGGCCGTCCGCAGCAGCCAGCGTTTCGAGGCGAGGCGGTCGCGGCGGTTGAGCCACCAGACGAGGCCTAGCAGCAGGATGAAGAAGCAGCCCGCGCCGACCATCACGCGGAACGAGTAAAACAGCAGCGGCACGTCGGGCACGATCTGCTCCGGCGACGAGAGGTAGCCGTAGCCGAAGTAGGCGAAATGTTCGCGCAGGAACTCCGCGCCCTGGGGCGTCGAGCGGTCGAACTTGGCCTCGATCTCGGTGATGGCCGCCGTGTCGCCCTTCTCGCGCGCCGTGCGGTAGCGGCCCAGTTCCTCGACGGCCACGCGCCCCCGTTCGATCTTCTCCGAGGCCGGCATCACGCCGTACTCCTCGTTGCCGTAGACCAGGTCGTTGATGCCCGGAACGAACGCGTCGGCCGAGCGGAAACTCATCAGCGAGAGCATCTTCGGAATGTCGATCCTGAAGTAGAAGGCGTCGCCGCCGGTCCGCTGCGCCTCGGGACGCAGGATGCCGACGGCCGTGAGCGGCGCGCCCTGCTGCCCGTCGTAGAGCGCCTCCATGGCCGCCAGCTTCATGGGCTGCACGCGGGCCACGATGGCGCCCGAACGGTCGCCCGTGAAGGCCGTGACGAGCGCGAAGACGAACCCGAAGGCCGAGGCGATGGCGATGCTCCGGCGGGCCATCAGCTGTTCGCGCCGGCGCAGCAGATACCACGCGCTGACCCCCACGACGAACAGCGCGGCGAGGACGAACGATGAGGTGACGGTGTGGAAGAACTTGTTGACCGCCACGGGCGACAGCGCCACGGCCGAGAACGAGGTCATCTCGTTGCGCACGGTTTCGAGGTTGAAGTCGCACCCCACGGGGTATTGCATCCACGAGTTGGCGACCAGAATCCACCACGCCGAGAGGTTGGCGCCGAAGGCCGTGAGCCACGTGGCCGTGAGGTGGAAACCCCGGCTGACCTTGCGCCAGCCGAAGAACATCACGGCGATGAAGGTCGATTCGAGGAAGAACGCCAGAATGCCCTCGATGGCCAGCGGCGCGCCGAAAATGTCGCCCACGAAGTGGGAGTAGTTGGACCAGTTGGTCCCGAATTCGAATTCGAGGATCAGGCCCGTGGCCACGCCGATGGCGAAGTTGATGCCGAACAGGCGCATCCAGAATTTGGTCGTGCGGAGCCAGAACGGGTCCTTCGTGCGGACGTAAAGGGTCTCCATGATGGCGATGAGGAAGCCCAGCCCGAGCGTCAGCGGGACGAACAGCCAGTGGTAGATGGCTGTCATGGCGAACTGCGCGCGCGACCAGTCGACGGTGGATAGGTAGTCGGAAAGCATAGCGTATTGGGTTACTGGTTGGTTGTCTGCGTCGCTCCGGGACGCCGGAGCCTTCTTGTTTGCGGCTTTCGGCCGCGTTTGCGGGCCCGCACCGCGCCGGCGACCCTGCCCCGGAGGGGGATTGACGCCGCGAGCGGCGGCCGGAACTGCATGATGACGGGTGCATTCATGGTTGCGGAATTTCGGGTGTCAGGTTTTCCAGCACGCAGCCGGCCTTTTCCGAGGGGCTTTTGCCCGCGAGCAGGTCGGGGAAGAAGAAGACTTTCAGCACGGCGAACAGGATGAAGAGTTTGATGAGGATGATGGCCCACAGGGTGCGTCCCACGGTCATTTCGCGGAATCCCTCGACGTAAAACCGGATCACTTTGCGGAGTGTCTCCATTTCGTTGCGTGTTGGATGTTCTACCAAAGTTAGGCAGAAAAAAGGAAATAAAAAAATTCCGGCCCCGAAAAAACACGGCCGGTGTACGATAAGGCCGGAAATGCTTACCCCCCCCCGCGTAAGACGCCGGTTTCAGGGGGCTGGCAGCTTCGGCCCGCTCTCCGTCCGGTTCTGCGCCCGGTTCTCCGCGAACATGCGAACATGGGCGAACACCTCCTGTTCGCATGTTCGCGTGTTCGCCCGTCGCGGTTTCTTCAGGGCGAAGACCGCAGGTCGGGCGTCCCGATGGCGCAAGTACGAAAATTCTTCGTACTTTTGCCTCTCGTAAGAAGAGAATATGAAGACGAATGCTGAAAAACTGCCGTCGCCCTGGGTGTCGGCCATTCCGCTGGCGGTGCTGACGGGACTCCTCTATGTCGTGATCCGCGCCTTCGGCGGCGAGGCCATCAACGGCGGAAGCCAGATCGCCCTGCTGTCGGCCACGTCGGTCTGCGTGATGCTCTCGATTGGCATCTACCGCTGCCGCTGGGCCGTGCTCGAAGAGGCCATCATCGACAACATCCGCGCCTCGGCGTCGGCCATCGTCATCCTGCTGCTGATCGGCGCCATCGCCGGCACGTGGATGATCTCGGGCGTGGTCCCGACGATGATTTATTACGGACTGCAAATCCTCCACCCGTCGTTCTTCCTCGTGGCTTCGTGCGCGATCTGCGCCGTGGTGTCGCTGATGACCGGATCGTCGTGGACCACCATCGCCACCATCGGCGTGGCGCTCATGGGCATCGGCCAGGCGATGGGCTTTTCGGAAGGATGGGTCGCCGGAGCCATCATCTCGGGAGCCTATTTCGGCGACAAGCTCTCGCTGCTCTCCGACACCACGGTGCTGGCCTCGTCGACGGCCGGCGTCGAGGTCTTCACCCACATCCGCTACATGCTCTACACCACCGTTCCGTCGATGCTCATCGCCCTCGGGGTCTTCACCGTCGCGGGCCTGGCGCTCGACCACGGAGTTTCGACCCATGCCGAAATGTATGCCGCGACGCTCGCCGCGACGTTCCGCATCACGCCGTGGCTCCTCGCGGTGCCGCTGGCCACGGGAATGCTCATCGCACGGAAACTCCCGGCCATCGTGACGCTGTTCTCGTCCGTGGTCTTCGCCTGTGCGGCGATGCTCCTGGCGCAGCCCGAACTGGTGGCCCGGGTGGCGGGCGTCGGGGAGCTGGACTTCATGTCGGGGTTCAAGGGGGTGCTGATGACCTGCTTCGGCCCGACGGCCATCCCCACGGGCGCGCCGCAGCTCGACGAACTGGTCGCCACGCGCGGCATGGCCGGGATGCTGAACACCGTGTGGCTGATCATCTGCGCCATGTGCTTCGGCGGGGTGATGACCGGCAGCGGCATGCTGCGGTCGCTGACGTCGATCTTCCTGCGCTGGGTGCGCCGCGCCTTTTCGGCCGTGGCCTCGACCGTGGGCGCGGGCCTCTTCTTCAACCTCTGCACCGCCGACCAGTATATCTCGATCATCCTCTCGGGGCGGCTTTTCCGCGACCTCTATGCCGACCGGGGGCTGGAGCCGAGGTTGTTAAGCCGCTCGGTGGAGGATTCCGCCACGGTCTGCTCGGTCCTGATCCCGTGGAACTCGTGCGGCATGACGCAGGCCACGGTGCTTGGCGTCTCGACCTTCGTCTACGCGCCCTACTGCATCTTCAACATCGTCTCGCCGCTGATGTCGCTGCTCGTGGCGGCTGTCGGCTGGAACATAAAACGGAAAAAATGAAAACTTCGCTCGTCATCTTCGACCTCGACGGCACGCTGCTCGACACGATCGGCGATCTGGCCGTGGCGTGCAACGCCGTGCTGGGTGTGCGGGGACTGCCGCAACACACCTATGAGGAATACTGTCATTTCGTCGGCAACGGCATCCTGCGGCTCGTGGAACGCGCCCTGCCCGAGCCGCTGCGCACGCCCGAAACCGTCGCCGCGGTGCGCGCCGACTTCGTGAAATACTACACCGAACACATCGACGCCCATACGCGGCCCTACGACGGAATTCCGGAGCTGATCGCCGAGCTGGCGCGGCGGGGCGTCGCGCTGGCCGTGGCGTCGAACAAGTTCCAGGCCGGGACCGAGAAGCTCGTCGGGCTGTTCTTCCCCGGGGTGACGTTCGCCGCGGTGCTGGGCCAGCGTCCCGGCGTGCCGCTGAAACCTTCGCCGGCGGTCGTCGAGGAGATTCTCGCACGGACGGGCACGGCGCGTGAGGAGGTGTTGTATGTCGGCGATTCGGGGGTGGACATCGAGACCGCGGCGGCTGCCGGGGTGCGCTCGGCGGGTGTGACGTGGGGTTTCCGCGACCGTGCGGAGCTGATCGCCGCCGGGGCGCGGCATCTGGTCGACCGGCCCGGCGAGTTGCTGGAGCTGCTGTGACGCCCGGTTCTTGCCACTTTTAGCCGGGCCTTCGTTTGACGGCTCCGGCATCGGGCCGGAGTCGTTCGCGGCCAGTGGCAACGTGCAGGAGGCGCAACCTCCGCATTCTCGCTTGTGGCGGAACAAGGATAACCGCGGTCTTTGCCCGCGGAAGGTGATGTACTTTTTGGCCGCAAAAAGTACCGATCGCAGTCTGCGACTGGTGTTGTTTGCCGCTTTTGGTCGGCTGTTAACCGCGGTCTTCGCCCGCGGGGTACTTTGTACATTTTGACCGCAAAAAGTACCAAAAACTCCCCGGCGGATGCCTTTGCCTACTTCGTCCCGTCTAACGTTCGAAACGGGCGCCTATTTGCGGGTTTGCAAGCAAACCGGCCCCGTTTCTTGCCACTTTTAGCCGGGACTTCGTTTCGCGGCTCCGGCATCGGGCCGGGACCGTTCGCCGCGGTTCTGTCTTTTCGGCCGGGCAAAGAAGCGAACACGCGAACAAAGGATGTTCGCCCCTGTTCGCGTGTTCGCATGTTTGCGCAGAACCGGACGGAGAACCGGACGGAGAGCGAGCCGAAGCTGCCAGCCGCAATGCGAATCCCGGTTCTTAACCGGGCGCGGGTCAGCAGTACTCCTTCACGTCGCGTGCCGTGATGCGGTCGCCGGAGAGGATGATCAGACGCTCGATGACGTTGCGCAGTTCGCGGATGTTGCCGCTCCACGGCATCCGTTGCAGCTCGGCCAGCGCGTCGGCGTCGATGGGTTTGGGGGCGGAGCCGTATTCCGAGGCGATCGTGCGGATGAAATGCTCGACCAGCGCAGGAATGTCCCCGGCATGCTCGCGCAGCGGCGGAACCCGCACCACGATCACCGCCAGACGGTGGTAGAGGTCTTCGCGGAAATTCCCTTTCTGAATCTCCTCGCGCAGGTTCTTGTTCGTGGCGGCCACCACGCGCACGTTGACCTCGATGTCCCGGTCGCTTCCCACGCGGCTGATGCGGCTCTCCTGCAGGGCGCGCAGCACCTTGGCCTGCGCCGCGAGCGACATGTCGCCGATCTCGTCCATGAAGAGCGTGCCTCCGTCGGCCTGCTCGAACTTGCCCTTGCGCTGCTTGACGGCCGAGGTGAAGGCCCCGCGCTCGTGGCCGAACAGTTCGCTCTCGATCAGTTCGGAGGGGATGGCCGCGCAGTTGACCTCGACGAACGGGGCCGCCGCGCGGACGCTCTTGGCGTGCAGCCAGCGGGCCACAAGCTCCTTTCCCGTGCCGTTTTCGCCCGTGATCAGCACCCGGGCCTCGCACGGGGCCACCTTGTCGATCAGCTGGCGGACGTGTTCGATCTCGGGCGAGACGCCGATGATCCGCTCGGCCTGGGCGGAGTGCGCCCGGCGGCGGCGCACGGGCGGGGCGGCCGGGGGCGCCTGCGCGGGCGCGGGATTGTCGATGGTGCGGTGCAGCGATTGCAGCAGCCGGTTCATGTCGATGGGTTTTGTGAGGAAATCCTGCGCTCCGTTGCGCACGGCCTTGACCGCCGTGTCGATCGACGTGTCGGCCGAGAGGGCTATGAACGGGATGCCTGCATCCGGAACCTTGCACTCCGTGTCGGACAGAATCACGTCGAACGGAATCCTCTCGCACAATGCCGAGGCCGCAGCCTCGTTCTCGACGGCTTCGGCCGAGAACCCTTCATACTCCAACCGCTCGCGCAGAATGTTTCGCACGCTTTTTGATTGGTCCAGAATTAAAACCTTTGTCATAGCTTTGTTTTTCCGAAATTTTACCTACTTTTGTCCCAAAGTTATGATTTTCCGCCGTGTAAAACGAATCCCGGAGGTCTCGCTCCGGGGTGCGGAGAGTGAGAAAAACGATCTTTAAACGGTCTATCGCAAAGGTCCGGCCGGAGGCTCCGGCGGACGAATCGCACTAATGTGCCGGACCGCAAATACAATATGAAAAAGAATTACAATTACACACGACGCAAGTTGTACCTGCCCGAGTACGGGCGCCATATCCAGGAGATGATCGACTCGCTGCTGGAGATCGAGGACCGCCGCGAGCGCAACCGGCAGGCGCGGGCCGTGATTGCCGTGATGGGCAATCTGAACCCCCTGCTGCGCGACACGGCCGATTTCACCCACAAACTCTGGGACCACCTTTTCATCATGTCTGATTTCCAGCTCGATGTGGACTCTCCCTACCCGCAGCCCTCGCGTCAGGAGCTGACCGCATCGCCCCGCCGGATGACCTATTCCCAGGGGCGGATCACCTATAAGCACTACGGCAAATACGTCGAGCGTATGATCCGCGGCCTGGCCGACGAGCGCAACCCGCGGACGGTCTCGCGCACGGTGGACAATCTGGCCCGCTACATGCGCACGAAGAGCTACGAATACAACCAGGAGCACCCCAACAACGAAGTGATCGTAAAAGACATCAAGCGCATGTCCGGGGGAGCGATCCAAATCGACGAAGTTGCCTTGAACAATCTCCGAAGCGACTATAAACAGCCCTTTTCGTCGCGTCCCCAAAAGGGGGCGCAGCAGCACCGGCAGCCCCACCAGCAGCAGCGGCAGCAGAAAAACCGCAGCCAGCAGCCCTACCGCAATTTCACGAAAAACAACGGGCCGCACCGCAATTCGTCGAAATAAAGGGCGCCTATTTGCGGAAAATTTATATCTTTGTTCTCCATTAACCGCGAAAAAGATCGTAAATGAACAAGCAAACGCTTTTCGTAACGCTCACGACGGCCGCCCTGATGTGTGGCTGCCAGTCGTCGAAAGTGAAGATTTCAGGCCGCTTCGTCGGCGGCGACGCGAAAAATATCTATCTGGAGCAGGTTCTTCCGCTGACGCAGTCGGTCGTGGATTCGGCGGCGCTGGCCCCCGACGGCAGCTACCGCATGGAACTCACGGGCGTGGCGAAGACCCCGTCCTTATACAATGTGATCTACGACGGCGAGCGCATTCCGCTGCTTCTGGCCGGCGGCGACAGGCTGACGCTCGGTTCCGTGGGCAGCGTCATCCGCAACTATACGGTGGAGGGTTCCTCCGAGTCGGAGCTGCTGCGGCAGTTCTACCAGGCCTTCGTCACGGGGGCGCAGCAGCTGGAGAACATGGGCACGGAATTCGCGCGCAAACTCACGGACGAGGAGCGCAAGTCGCTGATCAAGGAGTATACGGCCGAATACTACCGCATCCGCCGCGAGCAGCTGCGGTTCATCATCGAACACAAGGCGTCGCTGGCGGCGGTCTACGCCCTCTACCAGCGGCTTCCGGGCGACACGTACCTGTTCAACGGCGACAGCGACGTGGTCTACTACCGCACGGTTGCCGAGGCGTTGCAGGAGAGCTACCCCGAATCGCCCTACCTGCAATCGTTGCAGGCCGAGATCGCCCGCATGGACGCCCGCATCAGCCTCACGTCGCAGATCACCGAGGCGCGCCATCCGGACCTCGAACTGACGGACATCTACGGCAAGAAGATCCGTCTCTCGTCGCTGGCCGGAAAGGTCGTGCTGCTGGATTTCTGGTCGGCGGAACTGGGGTCGAGCAATGCGCTGAACGCCGATCTGAAGGAACTCTATCGGAAATATGCCGACGCACCCGTCGGGTTCGAGGTCTACCAGGTGGCCGTCGATACGTCGAAACCGCTGTGGATCACCGCCGTGCAGGAGCAGCAGCTGCCGTGGATCTCGGTCAGCGACCTGCGCGGGCGTTCGTCCGTGGCCCTCGGGCTTTACAACGTGCAGCGGCTCCCGGCCAACTTCCTGATCGACAAGGAGGGGACGATCGTGGCCAAGAACATCTACGGCAAGAGCCTCGAAGCGAAACTGGACGAGCTGACAAAATAGAATCATGTATTATTTCGCATCCGACATCCACCTGGGAGCCGGCGATGCCGCGACGGCACGGGCGGTCGAAAGACGCTTCGTGGCGTGGCTCGACGACGCGGCCCGGGATGCGGAGGCGATCTTTCTGGTCGGGGACATCTTCGATTTCTGGTTCGAATACCGGCGTGTGGTCCCCAAGGGCTTCGTGCGGACGCTGGGCAAGCTGGCCGAACTGACCGACCGGGGCGTGCGGGTGGTCTTCTTCACGGGCAACCACGACATGTGGGTCGGCGACTATCTGGCGCGCGAGTGCGGGCTGGAGATCCACACCTCGCCCGAGGTGATGACCCTCTCGGGCAAAAAGGTCTTCATCGCCCACGGCGACAACATGAAGATCGACGGGCAGCCGATGCTCAAGTTTCTGAACCGCATTTTCCGTTCGCGGACGTTGAGATGGCTCTTTTCGTGGGGCGTGCATCCCGACTGGGCGCTGCGCTTCGGCCATTGGTGGAGCGGCAGGTCGCGCAAGGGGCACGGCGAGGAGGCGGCCCGCGGGGCGTCGCTGACCGAACCCTACACGGGGTCTTCCGAGCCGCACACCGAGCCGCTGGTCGAGTATGCCCGCGAGTATTCCCGGACGCATGCGGTCGATCTCTTCGTTTTCGGACACATGCACTTCCCGCGCGACTGCCGCGAAGGGCGGCTGCACGTGGTGAACCTCGGCTGCTGGGCCGAAAATCCCTCCTACGCCGTGCTGGACGCGGCGGGGGAGCTGACGCTGAAAATGCCGGGCAAGACCTCGGTTTAGCGATAAAACGATTAAATGACGATTCTGTGAAACAATACCTCGATCTGTTGCGCCGGATCAAGACGGAAGGCGTCGTGCGGGGCGACCGCACGGGAACCGGGACCAAGGGGGTCTTCGGCCACCAGATGCGTTTCGACCTGTCGGAGGGCTTTCCGCTGCTGACGACCAAAAAGGTGTTCCTCAAGGGGGTTATCCACGAACTGCTGTGGTTTCTGCGGGGCGACACCAACATCAAATATCTGGTGGACAACGGCGTCCATATCTGGGACAACGACGCCTACCGCCACTACAACGAACTGTGCGTGCGCCACGGGGTGCTGCCCGTCGGCCGGGAGACGTTCCTCGCCTCGGCGGGCGTCGAGTCGCCGATCGAAGGCTACCGCTTCGGCGACCTGAACCATGTCTACGGCTACCAGTGGCGTTCGTGGCCCCGGCCCGACGGGGGCGTCGTCGACCAGATCGCGCAGGCCGCCGGGCTGATCCGCACCAATCCCGAATCGCGGCGCATCGTGGTCTCGGCGTGGAACGTCGCCGAGATCGACGCGATGGCCCTGCCGCCGTGCCATGTGCTGTTCCAGTTCTACGTGGCCGGGGGGCGTCTCTCGTGCCAGCTGTACCAGCGCAGCGCCGACACGTTCCTCGGCGTGCCGTTCAACATCGCCTCCTACGCCCTGCTGACCTGCATGATGGCGCAGGTGTGCGGCTTGCAGCCCGGCGAGTTCATCCATACGCTGGGCGACACGCACCTCTATCTGAACCATCTGGAGCAGGTCGACGAGCAGCTTTCGCGCGAGCCGCGTCCGCTGCCGAAACTGCGGCTGAACCCCGCCGTGAAGTCGGTCTTCGACTTCCGTTACGAAGATTTCACGCTCGAAGGCTACGACCCGTGGCCCGCGATCAAGGCCCCGATGTCGTTTTAAACCCGCAGCAGATGAATATCCTGATTCCGACCGTTTCGCCCGAAAGCGTCGAGGCCCTTGTTTTCGATCTGGGAGGCGTCCTGCTCGACGTGCAGCTGCAACGCACGCTCCGGGCTTTCGAGGCGCTGGACATCCGCGGACTGGGAGCCGCCGAGGTCATCAACGGGAACAGGGCGTGTTTCCGCGACCTCGAACTGGGACTTATCACGCAGGAGGAGTTCGCGGAGGCTGTGCGGCGGACGTTTCCCGCCGTTGCCGCCATCCCCGACGAGCAGCTGCTGGAGGCGTGGAACGCCATGCTGATGCCGTTCGACGTGCAGCGCGTGGAGTTGCTCCGGGAACTGGGGAAGCGTTGCCCGGTCTACCTGTTGAGCAACACCAACCTGCCCCACCGCATCCGCTTCCGGGAGTCGTTCCGCGAGCGTTTCGGCGGGAGCTTCGACGAACTGTTCGTGCAGTGTTTCTACTCCGACGAACTGCATCTGCGCAAACCCGACCCGGAAATTTACCGGAGCGTCGCCCGGCAGATCGGGACCCCGCCCGGAAAACTGCTCTTCATCGACGACAACGCCGCCAACGTCTCCGCGGCCCGCGGCGAGGGATGGCAGGCCTGTCACCTGACGGGCGGAATAACCGTAACAGACCTTTTCGAATTATGATAAGTTTGATCGTAGCCGTCGCCGAAAACGGCGTTATCGGCGACAGGAACGCCCTGCTGTGGCACATTTCCGAGGACCTCCGGCATTTCAAGGCCGTGACGACGGGCCATCCGGTCGTCATGGGCCGCAAAACCTGGGAGTCGCTCGGGCGTCCGCTTCCCAACCGGACGAACGTCGTCATCACGCGTCAGAATATCGAGATCCCCGGCTGCACGGTGGTCCACTCGCTCGAAGAGGCCGTCGCGCTGTTTCCCGCGGACGAGGAGGTGTTCGTCATCGGCGGGGCGCAGATCTATGCCGCGGCGCTGCCGCTGGCCCGGAAGTTCTACCTCACACGGGTCTTCCGCGCCTACGAGGGCGACACGCGTTTCCCGGCGTGGGACGAGCGCGAATGGCGGCTGGTGTCGTCGGAGTCGTTCTCCGGCGGGAAAGATTACCCCTGGCCGTTTGCCTTCGAGCTTTACGAACGGCGCTAAATTACGCATTTATACCACCGCCCGTCCGCCCCGGATTCCCTACCTTTGCACTGCAAAGGTTTTTTTTGTATATTAGGTATGGGGAAGTATTTCGATATGCTCATGGAGGATGTGCGGATGAAGGAGGGCCTTCACTCGTGCATGAACTGCGGGGTCTGCACGGGCGTCTGCCCGGCGGCCGAGTTCTATAACTACGACCCCCGTCAGATCGTCTCCATCGTGCAGACGCGCGACGACGAGGCCATCGAGCGGCTTTTGAAGAGCGACACCATCTGGTACTGCGGCGAGTGCATGTCGTGCCGTCCGCGCTGTCCGCGGGGCAATACGCCGGGCTATGTGATCCAGGCGCTGCGCACGCTGTCGCAGAAACTGGGCTTCTTCGTCGAGAGCGAGAAGGGCCGCCAGCAGCTGGCCCTGAAACGCATCATCGGCGAGAACATCCTCCGCACGGGCTACTGCATCGTCCCGCGGCTGGTGAAACCCGACCTGCATCCCGAGCAGGGGACCGTCTGGAAATGGATCTACGACAACGACCGGGAGATTTACGGTCAGTTCACGCCCGTCTACATGCGCCACGGCGCCGGGGCCTTGCGCCGTCTGGACGAGGAGTCGCTCGCCGAGATCAACGAGATATTCAAGGTCAGCGGCGGCAGCGAGATGTTCGACACCATCGAGCGGCATTCCGACCGCAAGGCCCGCGAAATGGGCTACGAGGAGGGCGCCGACCAGCAGTACATGATGGATGTCTTCCTTTCGAACAGCAACGAACATTATTGACGATGACGATGAAGCGAAAGAGTTGGCAGGACTACCAGAAGGAGATCGCCGACGACCACTATTATTACGCGCGCAGCTGCATCCGGCAGAATTTCTTCCCGGGCAGCGAGAAGCTGTTTATCGACATGCTGCGCAACGACCTGGGCAAGGACCTCTCGGACGACCCCAAGCACTCGTCGTGCACGGGGATCGGCTACCATTCGGACATCGTGCCGCTGGAGACGATTATGACCGTCGTGGCGCGGCAGTTCGCGCTGATGGGCGAGGCGGGGTATGAGAACCTCGTGACCTCGTGCATCACCTCGTTCGGCGTTTACACGGAGATTCTGGCCACGTGGCACGAGTTCCCCGAGACGGAGGAGAAGACGCGCGAGAATCTCTGGAAGGCGACCCGGCGCGAGTTCAAGAAGCCCGCGAGCCTGGCCCACACGTCGGATGTCGTGTTCCATTTCCGCGAAGAGATCGCCGCGCGGGCCAAAAAACGGCTCGTCAACGCCGCGACGGGCGAACCGCTGAAGGTCGTCGAGCACATCGGCTGCCATTACGCCAAGATATTTCCGAAATCCGGGATCGGAGGATCGGAATTCCCCTATGTGCTGGCCGGCATGGTCGAGTCGTGGGGCGGCGAGTGCGTCGACTATCCCGAACGCCGCCATTGCTGCGGATTCGGGTTCCGCAACTACCTCGTGCAGGCCAACCGCGGCTATTCGATCGCCAACTCGCACAAGAAACTGGAGAGCATGGCGCCCTACAAGCCCGATTTCATCGTGGCCAACTGTCCGGGCTGCGCGATGTTCCTCGACAAGTGGCAGTACGCCATCGCCGAGATGGAGGGCACGACCTACGGCCAGAACGGCCACGGAATCCCGGTGCTGACCTACGAGGAGATGGCCGGGCTGGTGCTGGGCTACGACCCCTGGGAGCTGGGCATGCAGATGCACCAGGTCGACGTGGAACCCCTGCTGGACAAGATGGGCGTCGAGTACGATCCCGCGGCCAAGTATCTGGGCCGCAACGGGAAATATATCGGAAAACCCGAGTCGGCGGTGGTCAACTGCTGCCCGACGGATACGATTTACGACATCAGAGAATAATGAAAAAACGAGTTATCATTATAGGCGGCGGCGTTGCGGGCATGCAGACGGCCCTGCGTCTGGCGGAACAGGGCGTCAGCCCGGTCATCATCGAGAAAGAGGCCGAACTGGGCGGCAAGCTCCGGGGCTGGCACGTGCTGTTTCCGTCGTTCACCCCGGCGCAGGAGGTGCTGACCGAGTTGCGCCGCAGGGTCAACGAGAGCGGCATCGAGGTGATGACCTCCACGGAGGTCGCGGGCTTCACGAAGGAGAGCGTCACGCTCGCCGACGGGCGGACGCTGCCGTGCGATTCGGTGGTCGTGGCCAGCGGCTTCACGCTCTTCGACGCCTCGATCAAGGAGGAGTACGGCTACGGCATCTACGACAACGTCTTCACGACGGCCGACATCGAGCGCATGTTGAACGAGGGGCGCGTGGCCAAGGCCGACGGATCGCGCCCCAGGCGCATCGCCTTCCTGCACTGCGTGGGTTCGCGCGACGAGAAGGTCTGCCAGCAGCACTGCTCGAAGGTGTGCTGCATCACGGGCGTCAAGCAGGCCATGGAGATGAAACAGCTCTTCCCCGAGGCCGACGTTTTCAATTTTTACATGGACATCCGCATGTTCGGTCCCGGTTACGAGGAGATGTACCGCGAGGCGCAGCAGAGATACAACATCCACTTCCTGCGCGGACGCATTTCGGAGGCCAGCCCGACGATCGACGGACGGGTGCAGATCAAGGCCGAGGACACGCTGACGGGCCGCCCCCTGCGCATGAGCGTCGACATGCTGGTGCTGATCGTGGGCATGCGGGCCAACGACGACAACGAAGCGTTTGCCGCAGGCGCCGGGCTGAACCGCGCTCCGAGCGGCTTTCTGGCTCCGCGCGACATGTTTCTCGGCAATGTGAAGAGCAACGTCGACGGCATTTTCTACGCCGGGACCATTACGGCGCCCAAGAACATCGGCGAGTCGCTGAACGAGGGCATCGCCGCAGCCGACGCCGCGGCCAAATACGTGGAGGCATAGCAATGGCGGCGATCAATTTCGGATACACCATTTCGAAGCCCCGGGCCATCGACATCGACCGCAACAACCTGCGCAAGAGCGACGAGATCCTGCGCGAGATGCCCGAGTTGCAGACCTGCATCGGCTGCGGGGCCTGCACGGCGGTCTGCACGGCGGGCAACCTCACGGAGTTCAATTTCCGCAAGGTCCACACGCTGGTGCGCCGCGGCGAATACCAGGGGGCCTACGAGGAGATGAACAAGTGCATGCTGTGCGGCAAATGCCGGCTGGTGTGCCCGCGCGGCATCAATACGCGCGGCGTGGTGATGCTTATCAAACGTAAACTGGGGGATTTCTGACGATGACTTTCTACGCGCCATTCTGTCTGCCGTTCATCATCGGCGCTGCGGTGATGTTCGCCGTCCTGGCCTGGAAGTGGGGGACGTGGCTCTACCGCCTGCCCCGCGCCGACAAGAAACGGATTCTGTTCGGACTGCCGACGCGCCGCACCTTCGGGGCGGCGTGGGAGGTGGTGAGCGAGTCGCTGCTCCACCGCCGCATCTTCCGGGTCAACCCCCTGCTGGGGTACATGCACATGTCGCTGGCTTTCGGCTGGTTCCTGCTGATCGCCGTGGGGTGGGCCGAGACGATCGCCTATCTGGGCTTCCGCTACGTGCCGTTGCAGGGACACGTCTTTTTCAAGTATTTCGCCACGGGGCTGGAGCATAAGCCGTTCTTCGATTTCACGATGGACCTCCTGCTGCTGTTCGTCCTCTCGGGCGTGGCGCTGGCCTGGGGCAAGCGTCTCTATTCCCGGGCGATGGGCATGCGGCGCACGACGAAGCACGTCCCGGGCGACCGGGTGGCCTTGTCGGCGCTGTGGTTCGTGTTCCCGGCGCGTCTGGTGGCCGAAAGCGCCACGTGCGCGCTTTACGGCGGCGGGGGATTCCTCACCGGGAGCCTCGGGGAGTGGATGTCCGGGCATATCGGCGTGATGCCGCTGATGAATCTCGAAACCGCGGCGTGGTGGTTCTATTCCTCGTGCCTCGGCGTGTTCTTCGTGGCGCTGCCGTTCTCGCGTTACATGCATATTTTCACGGAGATACCCCTCATCTTCCTGCGCCGTTACAACCTGCGCTCGGGCGAAAAGGAGTCTTCCTACGATAATTTCCAGGTCGAGGCCTGCTCGCGCTGCGGCATCTGCATCGACCCCTGCCAGTTGCAGAGCGTGCTGGGCGTCGACGACGTGCAGTCGGTCTACTTCCTGCGCGACCGCCGTTACAACATGCTGCGCCTCCAGACGGCCGACAACTGCCTGATGTGCGGCCGCTGTGCCGAGAAATGCCCCGTCGGCATTGATCTCAACACGCTCCGCGTCAACTCGCGCGACAAGATGCACAACGTGCCCGACGAACGCCGCTACGGCTATTTCAAGGGTCTCGACCGCTCCGAAGGTGCGGGCAAGGTGGGCTATTTTGCGGGCTGCATGACCCTGCTGACGCCGCGCACGATGTCGGCGATGTCGGCGATCTTCGAGGCCGCGGGCGAGGAGGTCTGGTGGGCCGACCGCGAAGGCGGCGTCTGCTGCGGCCGGCCGCTCAAACTGGCCGGCGAGACCGATTCGGCGCGCAAGATGATGAAATACAATGCCGACCTGTTCCGTAAGCACGGCATCACGACGCTCGTCACGTCGTGCCCGATCTGCCTCAAGGTCTTCCGCGAGGATTACGACCTGCCGGGTATCGAGATCCTGCACCATTCGGAATATATCCTGCGGCTGATTCGTGCGGGCCGCCTTTCGCTGGAGCATGGCGCGATGCGCTTCACCTACCACGACCCCTGCGAACTGGGGCGCGGTAGCGGCATCTACGACGAGCCGCGTGCGGTGATCGAAGCCGTGGGCGAATTGCTCGAACCCGCCTCGACGCGCGAGAACGCCCTCTGCTGCGGCTCTTCGGTGGCCAATACGGCCATCTCCGACGGCCAGCAGGTGCAGATCGCCCGGTCGGTCGCCGCGCAGCTCGACGCCACGGGGGCCGAGGTGATCGTCACCGCCTGCCCGCTCTGCATGTACAATCTCAAGGTCAACGGCGGCGGCGAGCTTCCCGTTTACTACTTCACCGAGCTTCTTGCCCGCGCGCTGGGCGTTGCCGATGAAAACTGAGGTGAGCACATGAGCAACATAAACAGAGAAAAAGAGACCGCCGCCGAGATCGTGCGTATCAGCGGCGTCAACACACGCAAGTGCATGAAGTGCGGCAAGTGCTCCGCCACCTGCCCCGCCTACGGTGAGATGGAATATCATCCGCACCAGTTCGTTTACATGGTAGAGCACGGCGAGACCGACAAGCTGTTTGCTTCCGAGTCGGTATGGAAGTGCCTCACCTGCTTTGCCTGCGTCGAGAGATGCCCCCGCGGCGTTGAGCCCGCAAAGCTCATCGAAGCTGCGCGCGCGCTTATGGTGCGCCGTCAGGGCCAGAACCATCTGCACGACGACGATATCCCCGCGCTGCTTGATCCCGAGCTTCCTCAGCAGGCAATAGTCAGCGCATTCAGAAAATACAAGGGTTAAGGAGGATCGGAATATGCACAGAATAGGAGTATTCGTATGCTGGTGCGGCTCCAACATCGCCGCGACCGTTGACGTTCACGCGGTCGCCGAAGCGATGAAGAACGAACCCGGAGTCGTATTCGCACAGGATTATCAGTATATGTGTTCCGAGGGCGGTCAGTCCCTCATCATAAACGCAATAAAGGATCACTTCCTTGACGGTGTTGTTATCTGCTCCTGCTCGCCGAGAATGCACGAGGCGACCTTCCGCAAGACTGCGGAAAGAGCGGGGCTCAACCCCTACATGGTAGAGGTCGCAAACATCCGCGAGCACTGCTCATGGATACATAAAGACAAGACCGAGGCTACGGCAAAGGCGATAATCCTTGCCCGCACCGCAGTTGCCAAGGTGCAGCTCGACGCGCCCCTGACCGCAGGCGAAAGCCCCGTCACAAAGCGCGCGCTGGTCATCGGCGGCGGTATCGCAGGCATCCAGTCGGCTCTTGATATTGCCGACGCGGGATACGACGTTGACATCGTCGAAAAGCTGCCGACCATCGGCGGTCATATGGCTCAGCTCGACAAGACCTTCCCGACGCTCGACTGCTCGGCATGTATCCTCACGCCTAAGATGGTCGATGCGGCTCAGAACGAGCATATCGGTCTTTACACCTACAGCGAGGTCGAATCGGTAAAGGGATTCGTCGGCAACTTTACGGTAAAGATCAAAAAGAAGGCAAGATACGTCGATGCCACGAAGTGCACCGGCTGCGGCGTCTGCACCGAGGGCTGCCCCTCCCGCAAGACTCCCTCCGAGTTCGATATGAACCTCTGCACACGCGGCGCGATCTATATGCCCTTCGCACAGTCGGTGCCGAAGGTGCCGGTCATCGACACGAACGCCTGCATCCACTTCAAGACCGGCAAGTGCGGCCTTTGCAAGATGAAATGCTCGGCGGGCGCCATCGACTTTGAGCAGAAGGACGAGATCATCGAAAAGCAGTACGGCGCCATCGTCGTTGCCACCGGCTTTGACATGATAAATCCCTCCCGCTACGGCGAGCTGGGATATGCCGACAACAAGGACGTCATCACCTCTCTCGAGCTTGAGCGTCTCATGAACGCCGCAGGCCCCACCAAGGGCATTCTCCTCCGTCCCTCCGACGGAAAGCACCCGAAGACCATCGTCTTCGTACAGTGCGTTGGTTCGAGATGCGACGCCTCCAAGGGCAAGACCTACTGCTCCAAGATCTGCTGTATGTACACCGCGAAGCACGCGATGATGATACGCGAAAAATACCCCGATACCGATGTTCACGTTTTCTACATCGACGTGCGTACCCCCGGCAAGAACTTTGACGAGTTTTACCGCCGCGCGGTCGAACAGTACGGCGTCGAATACATCAAGGGCAACGTCGGCAAGGTCACAAAGAAGGGCGACAAGCTTGAAGTTCAGGGTGCCGACCTTATCGAAAACCGTCAGGTCATCATCGACGCCGACCTTGTCGTGCTTGCAGCGGCTATCGAGCCGTCCGCGGGCGTTCGCCATATAGCCACTATGCTCACCGCGAGCATGGATACCAACAACTTCTTCACCGAGGCGCACGCAAAGCTGCGTCCCGTCGAAAGCCCGACAGCGGGCGTCTTCCTCTCCGGCGTATGCCAGGGACCGAAGGATGTTCCCGAGACCGTCGCTCAGGCGTCGGCTGCCGCGTCGAAGGTCATCGCTCTTCTCGCCAAGGATAAACTCAAGGGCAACCCCTGCGTGGCTCATTCCGACGAGATGATGTGCAACGGCTGCTCGATGTGCCAGAATGTCTGCCCCTACGGAGCCATAAGCTATGAAGTCCGTCAGTACCGCATCGCGGGCAAGATGATCGATCGCCGCGTGGCTGTCGTAAACGAGGCTGTGTGCCAGGGCTGCGGTGCCTGCACCGTTACCTGCCCGTCCGGAGCCATGGACCTCAAGGGCTTTGCAAACAAACAGATTCTTGCGGAGGTGGATGCGATATGTCGCTGACAAACGTTAACGAAAAAGAAAACGCTGCGGTCGCCGCGGAAGGCTTCGTACCCACGATAGTGGCGTTCTGCTGCAACTGGTGCTCGTATGCGGGCGCCGACCTTGCGGGAACGAGTCGCCTTTCCTATCCCGCAAACGTAAAGATAATCCGCGTGCCCTGCTCCTGCCGCGTGAACCCCATATTCGTGCTGCGTGCATTTGAGCGCGGCGCCGACGGTGTGATCCTTTGCGGATGTCACCCCGGAGACTGCCACTACTCTACGGGCAACTACTATGCACGCCGCCGCATGACCATGCTCTTCTCAATGCTCGATTATCTCGGCATTGAAAAGGAGCGCACCCGCGTTGAATGGGTCTCCGCCGCCGAAGGCGTAAGATTCGCCGGCGTTATGAACGATTTCGTCAAGACCGTCACCGAGCTGGGAGAAAATAAAAAGTTGAGGGATCTGAGATGCAAGGAAAATCTGAACTGATTAAGAAACGGGTCGGGGAGCTTCTCGCCGAGGGCAAGGCTCAGCGCGTGCTGGGTTGGATCCGCGGTGAGTTCGACTGGGAACGCACTCCTGCCGTCTTTGAGACCCCCGAGGAATTTGAGGCAAACTTCATTTACGATGAATTCTGCGGCGCGAATCTTTGCAAATACCTGATAAACGCCTGCAAAAAGGACGGCACGACGCTGATCCTTGCCAAGCCCTGCGACACCTACGGCATAAATATGCTGATAAAGGAGCACCGCGTGCCGCGCGAGAAGGTCTATATCCTCGGCATCGGCTGCTCGGGCAAGGCTGACATAAACAAGCTGCGCGATATGGGCATCCGCGGCATCACCTCCGTCGAGGACGGGGAGGGCGACGAGCTTACCGTTCACACTCTCTACGGCGACAAGACCGTAAAGAAGAACGACGTCAAGCTGATGAAGTGCCTCACCGACGGCAAGAGAGTTTATGCCGTGAGCGACGAGATCATCTGCGACGAGGGGCCCAACCCCGACGCCGTCGATCGCATGGCCGAGGTCGAAAAGCTCGAGGCGATGACGCCCGACGAGAGATTCGCCTTCTGGCGCGGCGAGCTTTCACGCTGCATCCGCTGCAACGCCTGCCGCAACGTATGTCCCGTCTGCACCTGCGAAAAGTGCGTTTTCGACAATGAGAATTCCGGTATCGCGTCCAAGGCGCCCACGACGGATTTTGAAGAAAATATGTTCCACATCATCCGTGCGTTCCATGTTGCCGGACGCTGCACCGACTGCGGCGAGTGCTCACGCGTATGCCCGCAGCACATACCGCTCCACCTTCTGAACCGCAAGTTCATCAAGGATATCGACAGCCTCTACGGAGATTTCCAGGCAGGCGCCGATTCCGAGACGCGCGGACCTCTCACCGCCTTCACCGAGGGCGATGCAGAGCCGGGTTCAAATCTTAAATGAGGAGGGAAGATCAGATGAAAAAGATTAAAGCCTCCGGACTTGACCGCCTCTTTGCGGCGATCTCGGAAACAAAAGAACTATACCTGCCCGTCCGCGGCGAAAAGGACGTGTCCTACAAGCTCTGGAGCGAGGGCACCGAGTATGCCGCCGACGCGCTCAACACCGTCAAGTCTCCCAAGGATCTTTTCTTCCCGCAGAGCGAGAACCTCTACGCGATGAAGACCACCGAGGGCGGAAGAAAGATCGACCTCGTTGACAACAGCTACGGCGGACGCGACTTTGTCGTGTTCGGCGTGCGTGCCTGCGACGCAGCAAGCTTCGGCATCCTCGACCGTGTGTTCCTCTCTAACCCCGTGGACGCCTATTACAAGGCGCGCCGCGAAAAGGGCGTGGTCGTGACCGTTGCCTGCCGCGAGCCCGAGACCTCCTGCTTCTGCCACACCTTCGGCATCGACCCCGCCGAGCCTGCGGGCGACGTTTCCTGCATTTTTGCGGGCGACAGCCTCTATCTCGACGCAAAGACCGAAAAGGGCGCGGCTCTTCTCGATTCTCTCGGCGTTCTTGAGGATGCCGCAGACGCCGATCTCGACGTCGTGGAAGCCGAAAAGACGGTCGCGCGCGACAATCTCGCAAAGACCCCGCTCTATGACCTCACCACAGAGGGCTTCGGCGCCGGCAAGACCATGGAGCTGTTCGGCTCTCCGAAGTGGGCAGAGCTCTCCGAGGCATGCCTCGGCTGCGGCACCTGCACCTTCGTTTGCCCCACCTGCCAGTGCTATGATATCCGCGACTATGACACCGGTCACGGTGTTCAGAGATACCGCTGCTGGGATTCCTGCATGTTCTCCGAGTTCACCCGTATGTCCGCGGGTCAGCCGAGACTCACGCAGGTCGAAAGATTCCGCCAGAGATTCATGCACAAGCTGGTCTACTATCCCGAAAACAACGAGGGCGTGTTCTCCTGCGTCGGCTGCGGCAGATGCGTTGTGAAATGCCCGCAGCACCTCAACATAGTCAAGGTCATAAAGACGCTGGGAAAGGAGCATAAGTAATGGAACAGAATCTTCTTTTCCCGCATATCGGTGTCGTCACCGATATCCGTCGGGATACACCCGATGTAAAGACCTTCCGCGTAAACGCCATCGGCGGCGGAAAGTGCTTTGAGCACATCCCCGGTCAGTGCGCAATGCTTTCCATTCCCGGCAAGGGCGAGGCGATGTTCTCCATCACCTCATCCCCCACAAACCGCGAATACATGGAATTCAGCATCAAAAAATGCGGCTGCCTTACCACATGGCTTCACCTCATCGAGGTGGGTCAGGAGCTGACCATCCGCGGCCCCTACGGCAACGGCTTTCCCGTTGACACCGAGTTCGCGGGCAAGGATCTTGTGTTCGTCGCCGGCGGTATCGGACTCGCTCCGCTCCGCTCGGTCATAAACTACATCCGCGACAACCGCGACAAGTACGGCACCGTCGATATCGTTTACGGTTCGCGCTCAAAGGACGATCTTGTTGACTATCCCGAGATCACGAACGAGTGGATGAAGGAGCCGGGCTTCAATGTTCACCTCACAATCGACCGTCCGCAGGACGGCTGGGACGGACACGTCGGCTTCGTTCCCAACTATGTCAAGGAGCTTGAATTTCCCACCACAAAGACGGTCGTCATGTGCGGCCCTCCGATCATGATAAAGTTCACTCTTGCCGGACTCAACGAGCAGGGCTTCAGCCCCGAGCAGGTCTGGACGACGATGGAGCTTCGCATGAAATGCGGTATCGGCAAGTGCGGACGCTGCAACATAGGCTCAAAGTACGTCTGCAAAGACGGCCCCGTGTTCAGCTTTGCCGAGCTTGACGAGCTGCCGCCCGAATATTGATCCCGCGACATAACGCCTTAAAAGTAAGAAAGGAATGACCATAACTATGGATAATATGGTAAACGTCTACCTTATGGGTAAAAAATACACCGTTCCGTCAAGCCTGACTATCATGGGTGCGATGGAATACGCGGGCTATCAGCTCGTGCGCGGCTGCGGCTGCCGCTGCGGATTCTGCGGCGCCTGCGCCACCATCTACCGCATAAAGGGCGACCGCGAGCTTCGCGTCTGCCTTGCCTGCCAGACCAAGGTCGAAAACGATATGTACGTTGCGACACTGCCCTTCTTCCCGCTCGTAAAGCAGGTCTACGATATCGAAAAGGTATCGCCCGAAGAGCAGGTCATGATGCAGCTCTACCCCGAGATATACAGTTGCATAGGCTGCAACGCCTGCACCAAGGCGTGTCCTCAGGGACTCAACGTCATGCAGTACATAGCATACGCGCAGCGCGGCGAGCTTGAAAAGTGCGCCGAGGCATCCTTTGACTGCGTTATGTGCGGCATCTGCTCCTCCCGCTGCCCTGCCGGTATCACGCATCCGCAGGTCGCGCTGCTTGCCCGCCGTCTGACCGGCAAGTATCTCGCTCCCAAGAGCGCGCATCTTGAAGAGCGCGTTCAGGAGATCGAGCACGGCGATTTCAAGGAACTGATCGAAAAGCTGATGAACAAGCCGATCGACGAGCTCAAAGAGCTTTACAATCAGAGAGTCATCGAGAAATAAAAGGAGGATCCGAATATGTACACACCCGAAATGCTTGAATCTATCAAGAAGGTGGAAGCGACCCGCGCCGAAAGACTCGGTATGGAGCCGCGCCGCATGACTGCGGATGAAAAGGACGCTCTCCTTCACGAATTCCACCCCGACTATATCGAATCCGAATTCGATACTCTTAAGATCGGACCCAACAAGGGCGAAAAGGTGCCGCTCGAGCTTGCGGCAATGCTTCAGTCGCACAGCCGCATCAAGGCGGGCGACGTTGACCTTACAAAGCCCGACTACGATGTTGACGTTCTCATCATCGGCGGCGGCGGAGCAGGCTCCGCGGCTGCTATCATGGCTGAGGAGAATGGCGCAAACGTCATGATCGTGACAAAGCTCCGTCACGGCGACGCAAACACCATGATGGCTGAGGGCGGCATCCAGGCTGCCGACAAGCCCGGCGACTCCCCCGCTATCCATTACCTCGACGCACTGGGCGGCGGTCACTTCAAGAACATCCCCGAGCTGCTTGAAAAGCTCGTTACCGAAGGTCCCGGCGCAGTTAAGTGGCTGAACGACCTCGGCGTTATGTTCGACAAAGAGCCCGACGGCACCATGATAACCACCCACGGCGGCGGCACATCCCGCAAGAGAATGCACGCTGCAAAGGACTACTCCGGCGCCGAGATCATGCGTGTTCTCCGCGACGAAGTACAGAACCGCCGCATTCCCGTTGTGGATTTTACCGCGGCTATCGAGCTCATACTTGATAAGGAAGGCAAGGCGGCAGGCGCCGTGCTCATGAACATGGAGACACACGAGCTGCTCGTTGCCAAGGCAAAGACCGTCATCATCGCCACCGGCGGTGCGGGCAGAATGCACTATCAGGGCTTCCCGACCTCCAACCACTACGGCGCGACCGCCGACGGACTTGCTCTCGCATATCGTGTCGGCGCTCCCCTTATCTACGCCTACACCCTCCAGTACCATCCCACCGGCGCCGCATATCCTTCTCAGATCTTCGGCGCGCTCGTTACCGAAAAGGTGCGTTCCATCGGCGCTATGCTCGTCAACTGCGACGGCGAAGCCTTCATGCATCCGCTTGAGACCCGCGACGTTGCCGCGGCGTCCATCATCCGTGAGTGCCGTGCACGTCACAAAGGCGTTCCCACTCCCGACGGCGGATATGCCGTATGGCTCGACACGCCCATGATCGAAGCAAAGGGCGGCGAGGGCACCATCGAAAAGCGCATCCCCGCCATGATGCGTATGTACGCAAAGTACGGAATCGATATGCGCAAGGTACCGATCCTTGTTTACCCCACGCTGCACTACCAGAACGGCGGTATCAAAATCACCGCTGACGGTCAGAGCGCAGTAAAGAACCTCTTTGTCGCGGGCGAAGCCGTCGGCGGCATTCACGGTGAGAACAGACTTATGGGTAACTCCCTGCTTGACATCATCGTCTTCGGCAGAAACGCCGGTGTCAATGCGGCAAAGGTCGCCAAGGAGACCGAGCTTGCCGAGCTGACTCTTGACCACATTGCAAAGTACGACGCCGAAATGGCTGAGGCGGGCATTGTCACCGATAAGGTGTCGCCGATCCTGCTCCCCAGATACACTCACGGCAATCCCAAGTACGAAGCAAAATAAAGCATCGGAGTTTAAAAAACAATGGACTTTATCAACAACCTGATCAAACTGGGCGGCACGCCCACGGTGCTTTGCGGCGCCTTTATCATCTGCCTTCTCGGATATGCCATAGGCAGCATCAAGGTCAAGGGCGTCGAGCTCGGCACCGCAGGTGTCTTCCTCATGGCGCTTCTCTTCGGCTATCTCTTCACCCTTCCGGGCCTGAAGGATATTCCCGTGCTCGGCAGCTTCTATATTGAAAGCGCCAAGTCGTCTGCAGTTACGAGCTACAAGTTTATCGAAAGCATCGGTCTTGTTCTGTTCGTTACGGGCGTCGGCTCGATCGCGGGGCCGAACTTCTTCCGCGACCTCAAGAAAAACGCGAAATCCTACGTTCCGCTCGGTGCGGTGATAATCCTCATCGGCGCGGCGGTCGCAGTCGTATTCGCTCTCATCCCCGGCATCGGTGCCGACTTTTCAAACGGCATACTCTCCGGTGCGCTCACATCGACCCCCGCCTTCTCCGCCGCAAAGCAGGTGGCTAAGGAGGAAGGTCTTGTGGCTCTCGGTCACGCCGTGGCATATCCCTTCGGCGTTATCGGCGTTGTGCTCTTCGTGCAGATCATACCCAAGATCCTCCACGCGGACATGGCGAAGGAACGCGAGGCGATCATGATCGCCAAAAAGGAAGAAAAGAACACAGACGCCGCCGGCAAGAAGAAGTATTTTTCGCTTGACGAGTTCGGCTTCGGCGTGTTCGGACTTGCCGTCGTTCTCGGCATACTGCTCGGCTCGATCAGGATCCCGCTGACCTCACAGGGCTTTAGCGGTGCGACGTTCTCGCTCGGTACGACCGGAGGCCCGCTCATCATGGCGCTCATCCTCGCTCACTTCGGACACATCGGCAGACTTTCTCTCCGCGTTCCCGACTATACCCTTAAGGTATTCCGCGAGCTGGGGCTTATGCTCTTCCTTATCGGTGCGGGCGTTGAGGGCGGCGTCGAGCTCGTCGCTCAGGTCTCGGGCTCCGAATACGGAGTTATGCTCGTCGTTTACGGCTTCCTCGCGGGTGTCGTTATGACGTCTCTCCCCATGGTCGTGGGCTATCTGCTTGCAAAGCATGTCTTCAAGCTTCCCCTGCTCAACAACCTCGGTTCTATCACCGGCGGTATGACCAGCACTCCTGCTCTCGGCACGCTCGTCGGCGTGTCCGGTACGGATAACGTTGCCTCGGCATATGCCTCGACATATCCCGTTGCGCTCGTGCTCGTCGTCATCGCGGCGAACCTTATAGGAACATTCCTCGGCTGATGCCGAAGACCCCCGCTCTCACGAAGCTGTGCTTCGTGAGAGCGGGGGTCATATCAATATATTGTGAATTTACGTCGGCTGACGTTCGTCAGTCGGCGGCTTTTGCCGCCGCGAGCTTTTCCTGCGACAGCGCGTATATCTCCTCCGTCGCAAACGAGAGCTTTGTTATCGCGTCGCGCTTCGAAAGATAGCACCAGAAGCTGTCGTCCTGCGTTGAAATATCCACGCAGTCGCCCCTGCCGAGATAGTCGTACTCAATGTGCATGCTGTCAAGGTCGCGGGGCTTTTTTTCTACCGTGAGAGGACCTTTGCCGTAGTAATTCGGCACCTCGATAACGGTGCCCTCGGGAGTCTGTATGAGCCGTCCCTCGCCCTGAGAATAGAACTTTTTCCATCCGGGCAGCGTTTCTATGCGAACGGTATCCTCAAAGCGGTAGCTGCCGTCGCGTATTTCGCGCCGAACACATTCTCGTTCCCATGCCGACCAGTCGGGAATGTGCGAAAATACCGTCTCTCCGCCGTCCGCAGCCTCAAGCGAGCCGTCGGTCTTCATTTCCCAGCGTGCTCCGCAGTCGGGGCACCACAGCTCGGTACCGCCCGACTCCATCCTTCCCTCGGCGCCGCAGCGGGCGCATTTGTAGAGGAGAGAGTGGAGCCCGCGGGCGCGCTCGGGGTGGTCGATAACGATCCCGCGTTCGCGCTGCCAACGAAAATCGTCGTAGCGGAAGCTTTCGCGTATGCGGCGGTTTATCTCGTCGCGGCTGAGCGTCTTTACCTCATCGGCGGTCACGATGCAGGTCATGTCCGCCTCAACATAGCTGCCCTTGTTTATTTTGTTCCACTGCGGGCAGGTGATAAAGTTGCCGTGTATGGCAAGCGTCACCACGGGGACCTTCAGCATACGCGCCAGCGATCCGAGCGAGTCGGGCAGATACGAGGTGCAGCCGTCAAGCGAGTAGCGCGCCTCGGGAAATAGCACAAAGACCGTACCGAGCTTGTCTATGCAGTATTTTATATTGCGTATGAGGTTGATATCGTGTATGAATTTGCGTTTTGCGAGCACACCGAGGCGCTTCATCAGCGGCAGGGAGTATGTATTGAAGCCCTCAAGCGTCATAACGTTGTTGACGGGCTGCGGGTGCGTGGCGCGCAGCATGATGTTAAAATCCACCATTGACGAGTGCGTCACGAGCAAAAGATACGGCTTGCCCTCGACATCCTCCATGCCGTGCTTGCGTATGACCGCATGGCGGCGACGGAGATCGGGAAATGATATTATCCTTTTGGCAAGCCCCATGAGAAATGTCGGGCGTTTCGGCTTGGCGGCAAAATCAAAATGCGCCACTTTGCCGTCTGCGGGATATGGATATGCTTTCACTATTGCGTTTTTCGCCTTTCTTGCGGATTTTTGCAGCCTTTTTTCGACCTTCGGCGGCTTTACATAATTATATCCGAGTTGTCGCGTCGGAATTTTCCGGGCGTTACGCCCTCTTCGCGGCGAAAAACGTCGGTGAAGTAGGATTGCGAATCAAAGCCGCACATTCCCGCGATCTCGGAGAGCGGCAGCGAGGTGTTTATGAGCAGCTTCTGTGCCTCGCGCATACGCACGTCGAGCAGATAGCGCGCGGGCGTTACACCGACGGAATTTTTAAATATCAGATGAAAATACGACGGGCTTATGTGTGCCGACATCGCAATGTCGTTGAGAGTCAGCGGTGAGGCAAAATTTTCGCGCATGAATTCGGTCGCGCTGATGATGTTGTGCGAAAAACGGCGGTACTTTTCGTCTATCGAGCCGAGAAGCTTGCCTGCCGAGTAAATGGCGCTGATAAGCTCCATCAGCTTTCCGATGCAGTAAAGCTCATAGCCGTCCTCGCGCTTTGCCCATGCGCCCGTCATTGCGCGAAAGATGTGCGGCGCGCGCGTTTCGTCGCAAAGTCTGAGGCTCACCGGCAGCGGGCGTAGGTATTTGTCCTCAAATTCGCGGTCATGGCAGATAAAATGAACGAACTGGCATTCGAAATGCCCCTTTGTGTAGCGCCGCTGCCCGGGATGAGCGACAAGAATACGCCCTACCTCACTGGGATACGCCTCTCCGTTAACATAGTTTATGCCGCCCATTTCGACAGTGCAGAGCTCTATTTCGTATGTCGGAACGGTACGCGCCACCGAAAAGAGCGTTTTTCTGACGTCGGTTGAATTGTAGGTGCGCGTTTTCAGAATCTCAAGTCCGGATATCATGCTTCACCTCATGTTTTCGATCGTTTCGATCTTTGCTCGGTCGTCGTTCACGACCCTTTTTTTCTGCTTCCCACCGCATCGGCATACGCGGCGGCAGCGTGTTCGGTCTTGTTGTCGCCGAATTTGTAATAAACGCGATCGGCAAGGTCATCCGGCAGGTACTGCTGCTTTACATAATGCCCGGGGTAGTCGTGGGGGTAGACATATCCGCGGTAGAGCGGCGCACGAAGCGGCTCGGGCGGTATCTTGCCTCTGCCCGCGTTAAAATCCTCAAGCGCCGCGGCAGCGGCAAGATAAGAGGAATTCGACTTGGGCGCCGTCGCCAGCAGCACGGCGGCATTTGCAAGGGGGATGCGCGCCTCGGGCATTCCGACCTCCTTTGCCGACTCGCACATGGCGCGCACAGCGCTTGCTGCGGCGGGGTATGCAAGCCCCACATCCTCGGATGCCATAACCTGAAGGCGTCGGCACACCGACAGCAGCTCGCCGTATTCGAGCAGCGACACAAGATAAAACACCGCCGCGTCGGGGTCGGAGCCGCGTATCGACTTCTGAAGCGCCGAGAGCAGGTCGTAGTGCGTGTCGTCGCCGAAATTGCCGTGGCCGGTGTCGATCCCGTCAAGGGCTTCGGACGTTATTGCGCAGATGCGGTCGCCGGAGCCGTCCTCCGCCGTACCGTGCGCGGCAAAATAAGCATTTTCAAAAATCCCTATGGCGCGGCGCACGTCTCCGCCCGCCAGCCTGCCTATCTCGGCGAGAAACTCGTCCGATGCGGTCTTTTCGTTCTGTGTTTCGGCATTGAGCGCCGAAAGCGCACGCTTAAGCGCACGCGCGCACTCTGCCGGCGGCACCGGGCGGAATTCAAAAAGCGACGAGCGCGATATAAGCGCGCTGTAAACGTAAAAATGCGGGTTTTCGGTCGTTGACGCTATCAGCGTCACGCGCCCGTCTTCTATATATTCGAGCAGCGACTGCTGCTGCTTGCGGTTGAAATACTGGATCTCATCAAGATACAGAAGCACGCCGTCCGAGCCGAAAACGTTCTCGGTCGACGACAGCACTGCCTTTACGTCGGCAAGCGAGGCGGTCGTTGCGTTAAGTCTGTGAAATTCCATCCCCGACTGCGCCGCGACTATCGAGGCTGCGGTGGTCTTTCCGGTGCCGGGAGGACCGTAAAATATCATATTTGTCAGCCGTCCGCTCTCGCAGATGCGGCGGATCGGTCCGCGCGGACCGAAAAGGTGGCTCTGCCCGACAATATCGTCAAAGCTCTTCGGACGCAGAATGTCCGCCAAAGGCGTGTTTTTCATGTATCTTACTTTCCTTTGCAAGTATCTTTCTACATTATATCACAATACGGGCACGAATGTCAACGGGGCTGACGCACAGATGCGTCAGCCCTGAAAGTAAGATAGTTAAAAGGATGCGATATACGGTCTATTTGTTGTAGGAGCTGAGAAAGGAGCGCAGGCGCTCGGTCGCGGGCGCGGCAAACATGACATGCGGCTCGCCCTCCTCGGCTATTATGCCCTCGTCCATAAAGAGCACACGGTCGGAAACGTCGCGCGCAAAGCTCATCTCGTGAGTTACGACGATCATGGTCATCTTTCGCTCGGCAAGCGACTGTATCACCCGCAGCACCTCGCCCGTCAGCTCGGGGTCGAGCGCCGAGGTCGGCTCGTCAAAGCAGAGGATCTCGGGATCCATCGCAAGCGCCCGCGCTATGGCGACGCGCTGCTGCTGACCGCCCGAAAGCTCGCATGGGTAATTGTTCATCTTGCCCGAAAGCCCCACATCGGCAAGCAGCGCCTCGGCGCGACGGCGGTTTTCGTCGGGCTTTCGGCTGCCCGTCAGCCCCGGCGCGAGCATTACGTTTTCAAGCGCGGTGTACTGCGGAAAGAGGTTGAATGACTGGAACACGAGCCCGAAGTGCAATCTGCGGCGGCGCAATTCAGCCTCGCCAACGTCGCTTTTGCCGTTCCCGTCGAACATGAGCTGTCCGCCCACCGATATCGTGCCGCTGTCGGCAAATTCAAGCGAATTGAGGCAACGCAAAAGAGTGGTCTTTCCGCTTCCCGACGAACCTATGACCGACAGCACCTCGCCCGCCGCAAGGTCAAACGACACGCCCTTCAGCACCTCGGTCTTACCGAACCGTTTTTTCAGATCTCTGACTTCAAGTATAGGCATTGCACGTTCTCCTTACGCTTTGAAATATGAGAGCTTTTTCTCGATCCTGCCGAACATGACGGTGAGAAGCCCCGAAAAGACAAGGTAGAAAAGACCCGTCATAAGCAGCGGCCACAGGATTCCCTTTGATTTTATAAAAGCCTCGCCCGCCCAGATAAGCTCATAGACCGAGATCACGCGCGCAAGAGATGTGTCCTTGACGAGGGTTATGACCTCATTGCTCATCGGTGGGATTATCCGTTTGACCACCTGCAAAAGCACTATCTTGAAGAATATCTGGCGGCGTGTCAGCCCCAGCACCTGACCGGCTTCGTATTGCCCGGCAGGTATGCTCTCGATGCCGCCGCGGTAGATCTCGGAAAAATAACAGGCATAGTTGAAGATAAACGCGGCAAGCACTGCAATAAAACGCCCGCGGCTGCCCGTTCCCCATATGTTGTTGCCGAGAAACAGACCGGGACCGTAATAAATGACGATAAGCTGGAGCATGAGCGGCGTGCCGCGCACGATCCAGACGATAAATTTGACGACGGCGCGCAGCGCACGGCGGCGGCTCATTGAGCCGAAAGCGATCAAAAGCCCCAGCGGGAGCGCACCCGCAAGGGTCAGAACAAATATTTCAAGTGTTTTTGCAAATCCCTCGGCAAGCGAGGCGAAAACCTGTGTCAGCATATCGTATCCTTAATTTCGCGCCGATGACCGGCGTCGGTGGCTGCGGAAAATATTCCGCAGTCCCCGATCTCCGGTCTCAGCAGTCGGTTTTTATTTCTTGATAATCGCTTCCTGCACGCCGTACTTCTTTGCTGTCGATTCAAGCGAACCGTCGGCGGAGGCTGCCGCCCAAAATTCGTTGAACTTTTCGACGAGGGCGGAATCCTTGCGGAAGCCGACGACGAAGAATTCCTCATCGTTCAGCTTCATTCCGATGGCGAGCTTGGAGTAAGAGGTGCCCTCGCCCACGAGGTTGCCCGCAAGCAGAAGGTCAACAACGGCGGCATCGGCAGTACCCGCAGCCACTTCCATAACGGCTTTGGTCTGATCGCCCACCTCGGTGTACTTGCAGCCGAGCGCGTCGAGCTGGTCCTTGCCGGCAGAGCCGATCTCAACGGCAAAGTTGAGAGACTTGAGGCTTTCGGCGGTCTTATAGGAATCCACCTTGTCGGCGGGAAGAATCACGACCTGCGCGTTTTTGCAGTACTTGTCGGAAACGCCCATGCCCTCGGCGACCTCATCGGTGAGGGTCATGCCGTTCCACACGCAGTCAATGGTCTTGCCGTTGAGAGCGCCTATCTTGTAGTCCCAGTCAACTACTATAAATTCCGCTTCGACACCGAGGCTCGCAGCAAACGCCTTTGCCATGTCCGCATCAAAGCCGATCCATTCGGAGGAGCCCTCCTCCTTGTAGTCCATCGGCGGGGAGTTTGTAATGCCGACGGTGAGCTTGCCTTTTTTCTTTACATAGTCAAGGTCGTCGGACTTGCCCGAGCAGCCGACAAGCGCAGCGGCGAGCAGGACGACGGCAAGCACAGCCGCAAAGATCTTCATTGCATTGATTTTTTTCATTTTCTTTTCCTCTTGATCCCGGGAGTGGGACAGCCATTCCCTGTTCTTTATCACGATCCGGCGTCCCATCCCGACACTCTGTCGGCGTTTTTGCCCGAACCACTTTAGTATGCTAACATGATATCACATTAGTTTGGTTTTGTCAATAGGAGATCCGAAAAAATTTCGGCTGCGGCAAAAAAATTTTCGGCTCGCCCGCGCACCGACGCGGCAACAAAACAAAATCAGCGCGGAATATGTATATTTTTTACCGCATTGGCAATACTGCTTATGAAGCCGCAAGGCTCATTACATCCATCGGAGGTAAAAAACATGGTAATGGACAGAATCGCAATGATAATTGCGATCATAGGCGCTCTTAACTGGGGCAGCGTAGGGCTTTTCAAATTCGACATCGTGGCGTGGATCTGTGGCGGACAGACCTCTCTCGCCGCCCGTATCATTTATACCGTCGTCGCACTTGCCGGACTTTGGTGCATTTCGCTCCTTTTCCGCTCGCGTGACGATGAGATCGAAGAAACATCGGTACAGTAAAGCATTTTGGGCTGCCTCTCTGCGAGGCAGCCCAAAATGCTTTTGTGTGCGGTCAGTTCCCGCACTCGATGCTTATTTCGGTAAAAAGACCGAGCAGGTCGTTTACGGTCTTCTTCCGTTTTTCCTCGCCTGCGACGTCAAGCACCGCGTGCCCCGCATGGAGCATAAGGAGCCTGTCACCGTAGTCTGCCGCAAAGCGAAGATTGTGCGTTACCATTACGGCGGTCAGCTTTTTTTCACGCACGACGCGGTCGGTGAGCTCCATTATGAGCTCCGCCGTTCTCGGGTCGAGAGCCGCGGTGTGCTCGTCGAGTATCAGAATGTCTATCGGCGTGAGCGTTGACATTATCAGCGCCATTGCCTGCCGCTGCCCGCCCGAGAGAGCGCCCGCGCGCTGACCGAGCTTGTCTTCAAGCCCCAGCCCGAGCGTTGCAAGGCGTTCGCGGTAAAATTCCACGCGTGCGGGAGATATCCCCGCCGTGAGACCGAAGCGGCGGCACTTTGCACCTCTTTTGCCGCTTGAGGCGGGCTTGCCATCGCCGGGGCCGCAGTCGGCAAGAGCCATGTTCTCAAGTATCGTGAGGTCCGAGCAGGTGCCGGTGGCGGGGTTTTGCCACACGCGCCCTATGCGGGCATAGCGCAGATGCTCGGGCACGTTTGTAACGTCCCTGCCGTCTATTACGATGCGCCCCGCGTCCACCGGCACCGAGCTGCATATTATATTAAGAAGCGAAGTTTTTCCGCTTCCGTTCGAGCCGACGACCGAAACGAACTCTCCCTTTGCCACCGACAGCGAAAAGTCGGTGAAAAGGCACATTTCGGTCACGTCGCCGGGGTTATATATTTTTCCGATGCCGTCAAGACGTATCATTTCCTGCCCGTCAGTCATGCTTTGCCGCCTTTCCGCGCTGCTTTGCGCGCTCGCTCATTACAAGAGCCACAGTGAAGAGGAGTGCCATTATCAGCTTGTTGTAAGCCGACGGAATGCCTATCTTAGTCGCCGCAACAAGGCACGCCTGATAAATGACCGCGCCGAGGATGACCTTTGTCGTATCCTTCATTATACGCACGCGGCGGAAGAGGGAAAGACCGATTATAAGCGAGGCAAGCCCGATAACGACCATGCCGATGCCCATGCTCTGGTTGACGTTGCCTGTTACGGATGTGTAAAGTGCGCCCGCGACCGCCGCAAGAGCATTGCCTATCGCAAGGCCGAGAATGCGGCTTGAACCCGGATCGCGCGCGAGCGTGCGCACAAACGCGGGGTTGTTGCCGGCGGCGCGGAGAAGAAGCCCGCGCCGGGTCGAGAGAAAGAGGTCGAGCAGGATCTTGACGAGCAGCGCAAAAAAGAGAAACAGTAGGTCAAGGCGTGGCTGGAACGCGCCCGCACGCGCGGGGATCAGCGAAAACGGAAACTGATTTTTGATCGCCGCATCGCTGCGCGCAAAGTTTATCGTTGAGAAAAGCTCACCGCTGAGGTCGAGCCGTCCCTCTGCGGCGGCAGCACCCGCAGACGTCGCCACGAGGTTGACCGAGATGAGGGCGGTCGATACCAGAATGCCGCAAAGCAGGGGGCGGACCTTCAGCTTTACGTTCAGCACGCCGGTGAGCGCCCCGAAAAGCCCGCCGACGGCAAACGCCGCAATGATCCCGAGCCATCCGGATATACCGTGCGAGACGAATATCCCGTACATGACCGCGCCGCCGAGAAATGTGCCCTCGACCGTGAGATCGGGAAAATCAAGTATCGTGTAGCTTACGTAATATCCCATTGCAAGAATGGAGTAAACAAGACCGAGCCGCAGAAAAAGCTCGCATGAAGTCAGAAGGGAGATCATTTTTTCCTCGTTGATGTATTATTTGACGCGCACGGCGTTCGCATATGCCGCGGGGATCTCAATGCCGAGGTCGGCAAGTGCCTTTTCGTTTATGACCGGCAGCGCCTCGCTCAGCTTGCGCACCGAGAGCTTGGCGGCGTCGGCACCCTTTATTATTTCGACAGCCATCTCGCCCGTCATCTTTCCGAGCGCCACATAGTCGATGGACATCGACGCGGCGCAGCCGTTTTTGACCTGTTCTTCCTCCGAGCCGTAGACCGGTATCTTTGCCGTTTCGGCGGCTGCAAGCACGGCGGAGAGACTCTGAACGACGTTGTTGTCGGTAAAGTTGAGTATGCAGTCGCTCTTTGCGGCAACGGCGGCAGCCGCGGCGGGAATGTCGGCGGCACCCTGCACCGACGCAGCCTCGACCGAAATGTTCATTCCGTCGCATACCGCGCGCAGATTTTTGAGCTGAGTGAGCGAATTCTCTTCCGAGGTCGTGTAGATAACGCCCACGGTCTTTACATTGGGCTGAAACGCCTTTATCATGCCGACGTGAAGCGAAAAGTCAAGCACGTCCGAGGTCCCGGTGCAGTTTTCGCCGGGTACGTCCCACGCCTTGACGAGTCCCGCGGTCACGGGATCCGAGACGGCGCAGAAGAGCACGGGTATCTTTGTGTCGGCAGCCGCCGTAAAGGCTGATTTTGCCGCAGGCGTCGCAATCGCAATGATCATGTCGCAGCCGCCCGACACCATGCTCTGGGCAAATGCGGTGCAGTCGGACTCATAAGAGTTCGGCGAGCCCGTCTGGACGTCAAGCTCGTATTTCACGTCCGACGCCTCGAGCGCTGCAAGAATGCCCTCGCGGCAGTTGTCGAGAGAGGGGTTGGGCATGAGCTGTATCACGCCGATCTTTATCGTTTCACCGGCGGCAGCCTTTTCGGCAAGCGTCTTCTGTCCGCCGCATGCGGACAGAAGAATAGTTGTGAGCAGCATGAGCGCCGCAAGTGTAAGAGAAAGTATTTTTTTCATTTCGGTTCACCGTCCTTAAAAAGATCAAATAAAAAACGCCCCGGACGCCGTACATATACACGGCATCCGGGGCGAATATTTAAAAAATAATATCCGCGGTACCACCCGAATCGGAATGATCCACTCTGTTTGCGCACGAAAATGCACAGCGCCGCTGATAACGGGAGCGCACCCCGTCGGAAACTACTGGCGGCATGGCGGCGAATGATCGCCCGCGACTGCCGTTTTCGGTCCGCCCTCGGAAGGCCATTCACGCGCGCTTTCGTACCGCGATCGCACCGTCCGCGGCTCTCTTTGCCGTTCGACGCACGCTACTTTTCTTCCTCATCGGTTTTTTGTTGGCGTTATTGTATCACAACGCGCGGCGCTTGTCAAGGGGTAAAATAAATTTTTCAAAAAAATTTTCGGAGCGAAAATGAAATATCACAGCAGCATTATTGCATTTTTATCAGCTCGCGCATTGCGCGCAGAGCGTCGCTCAACCCGCCTATGCTGTCGATCAGCCCGTGGGAGACGGCTTCCTTTCCGTCGAGCACGGTGCCGATATCGTTGGCAATGCGGTCGGAACGCATTATCATATCGTAAAGATCGTCCTTTTTTGCCTTCGAATGAGCACATATGAAGTCAAGAATGCGATCCTGCATATCGTGAAAATAATTGTAGGTCTGCGGCGCACCTATCACCGTTCCGCTTATCCGCACGGGGTGCAGCGTCATCGTGGCGCTCGGGACGATGAAGGAACGCCGTGCCGAAACTGCAAGAGGCACACCGATGGAATGCCCGCCGCCTATCACCAGCGACACAGTCGGCTTTGACATCGATGCCACCATTTCGGCTATCGCCAGCCCCGCCTCAACGTCTCCGCCCATCGTGTTCAGTATAAGCAGCACACCGTCGGTGCGGTCGTCCTCCTCTATTGCGGCAAGCTGCGGGATTATGTGCTCGTATCTTGTTGTTTTCTGATTGTCGCCGAGCAGGTAGTGTCCCTCCACCTGACCGATTATGCACATACAGTATATCGCCTCGCGCGCGTTCTCGGCAAGCACCGAGCCGCTGTCGCACACCGAGCTGTCGTCGGGAGCGCCGTGCGGCGCCTTACCGCAGTCGTCCGCGCCGCCGTCGCGCCGCACGCGGTGAAAATTTTCTTCGTCCGGCGCCGCCGCGCCCTCTTTTTGTTCGTTTCGTTCGTTCATTGCGAAAATACCTCCCCTTGTCCGTGTCGCCGTTCACCGTTCATCGGAATTAGTATTTACATAAAATGCGGGATTATGTCCTTCAAATCACGAAAAAACGATTTACAAAATCATAAAAATGTGATATAATGAGACGGAATGAAAAAAGTTCGTCCGACCCGCCGAGGGTCATGGCATGACCTCCGGCAGATCCTGTCCGAAACGAAATGATAATACCGGGCGGCGCTTCCGTCCCCGTTCAAGTTCAAGGAGTAAAACATGGATAAAACATTTATCGTCGAAACCTCCGCGCGGCATATCCACCTGACGCATGAAGCTGTTTCCGTTCTTTACGGCGAGGGCGCTGTTCTCACGCCCAAGAAGATGCTGAGCCAGCCCGGTCAGTTTGCCTCTGCCAACGAAAAGCTGACTATCGTCGGTCCCAAGGGCAGCCTTTCTGCCAGCGTGCTGGGACCCGAAAGACCTCAGAACCAGGTCGAGCTTTCGTTTACCGACGCACGCGCGCTCGGCATCACGCCTCCCGTCCGCGAGAGCGGCGACATTGCCGGAACTCCCGGTGTGAAGCTCGTCGGCCCTGCAGGTGAGATAGAGATCTCCGAGGGCTGCATCGTAGCAAAGCGTCACATACATATGACTCCCGAGGATGCAGAGCGTCTCGGCGTCTCCGATAAGGAGATCGTAAAGGTAAAGCTCGACACCGCCCGCCCGCTCATTTTTGACGACGTCGTGGTGAGAGTCAGCCCCAAATTCGCGCTTGCGATGCACATCGATACCGATGAGTGCAATGCCGCGGCCGCTTTCGGCGCCGTGCGCGGTGAGATAGTAAAATAAGATATTATAAAAAATAATATAAACCCCAATAAGAAAGGATTGTTCCGAAATGAGCAAAGTAAGCGAATGCCCTTACGCAATGAGCGCCGAAGTCGCCGCGCAGTGCAAGGTGACAAAAGGCTGTGACCACGGTCCCGCCCCGATACCGGAGGAGGGCAAATGGATCCAGGCAAAGGAAGTCAGCGATATTTCCGCATATACCCACGGTGTGGGATGGTGCGCCCCTCAGCAGGGAGCCTGCAAACTCTCCCTCAACGTCAAGAACGGTGTCATCGAGGAAGCCCTCGTTGAGACGGTCGGATGTTCCGGCATGACCCACTCCGCAGCTATGGCAGCCGAGATCCTTCCCGGCAAGACCATTCTCGAGGCTCTCAATACAGACCTCGTGTGCGACGCCATCAACACCGCAATGCGCGAGCTCTTCCTCCAGATCGTATACGGCAGAAGCCAGTCTGCGTTCTCCGAGGGCGGACTTGTCATCGGTGCGGGTCTTGAGGACCTCGGCAAGGGTGCACGTTCGATGGTCGGTACCATGTACGGCACAAAGGAAAAGGGCGTGCGGTACCTCGAAATGACCGAGGGCTACTGCACCAGAATGGCGCTTGACGCAAACAACGAAGTCATCGGCTACGAGTTCGTCTCTCTCGGCAAGATGACCGACTTCATCAAGAAGGGCATGGAGCCGAACGAGGCTTATGCCAAGGCTATGGGTCACTACGGCCGCTTCAACCCCGAAGACGGCGCGGTCAAGTACATAGACCCCCGCAAGGAATAATTAAAGGAGGAGACGAAAATGGCTAATTTTGAAGGTTACGAAAGACGCGAGGCGAAGATCCTCGGCGTTCTCAAGGAATACGGCATCTCCTCTATCGACGAGTGCAAAAAGATCTGCGACGATGCGGGCATCGACCCTTACACCATCGTACAGGAAACGCAGCCCATCTGCTTTGAAAACGCAAAGTGGGCATACACCGTGGGCGCCGCCATCGCCATAAAGAAGGGCGACAAGAAGGCTGCCGATGCCGCTGCCGATATCGGTATCGGACTTCAGTCCTTCTGCATCCCCGGCTCGGTCGCCGAAAACCGCAAGGTCGGTCTCGGCCACGGCAACCTCGGCAAGATGCTCCTCTCCGAGGAGACCGAGTGCTTCTGCTTCCTCGCCGGTCACGAGTCTTTCGCGGCTGCCGAGGGCGCTATCAAGATCGCTCTCAACGCCAACAAGGTAAGAGTCAAGCCCCTGCGCGTTATCCTCAACGGTCTCGGCAAGGACGCCGCATACATCATTTCCCGCATCAACGGCTTCACCTATGTGCAGACCGAGTTCGATCCCTACACCGAGACGGTCAAGATCATCCGCGAGGTTCCGTTCTCGAACGGCGCGCGCGCAAAGGTCCGCTGCTACGGCGCAGACAACGTGCCGGAGGGCGTTGCCATCATGAAGCTCGAGAAGGTCGGCGTTTCCATCACCGGTAACTCCACCAACCCGACAAGATTCCAGCACCCCGTCGCGGGCACCTACAAGAAATGGTGCGTCGAGAACGGTGTTAAGTACTTTTCCGTTGCCTCCGGCGGCGGAACGGGCAGAACGCTGCATCCCGATAACATGGCTGCCGGTCCTTCCTCTTACGGCATGACAGATACCATGGGCAGAATGCACTCCGACGCGCAGTTCGCAGGCTCGTCCTCCGTTCCAGCGCACGTTGAGATGATGGGTCTTATCGGTATGGGCAACAACCCGATGGTCGGCGCGACCGTTGCAGTCGCTGTCGCTGTCGAAGAGGCAATGAAGAAATAATCGTTTACAGCTTTTTGAGCCGTCGGAATGAAAATTCCGGCGGCTCTCGCAATATCTGCGCCGCAAAACGTACATACGGGGTGAAGAGGATCAAAAACACCGAAAACGGAGGACCTTATGATGAGAAAACATCTTTTTTGCCGTGCGTTGGCTGCGCTTTTGGTATGGGCGGCAGCGATAGTGTGCCTTTCGGCATGTCAAAACAAAGCTTTGCCTCCCTCGGGCGTCACGGAAGCCCCGCCGCAAACAGCGCCGAATGAGACTCTGAGCGCTGCCGGCAGCGTCTATCGCTGTGACGTTACCGCCGCGACCGCGAGAGACGTGCTTGCGGGGTATACGGTAAAGAGGATATCCTTTGAGGATCACGATAAAATAAAAACTTCCGAGTTTCCCATGACTCCGCTCGCCTCAGCCGACCGGCTTGAAGCGTTTCTCGACGCTGCAAGGCTCAATGAGTACTATGTGAAAGAGGTCATGAGCATCGAAAAATACGACAGCGACTTTTTTGCGACTTATGCGCTCGTGCCGGTCGTTATCACGTTTGCACCGAGCGGCTCGATAAGCTATGCCGTGGAGAGCGCCGTACTTGAGGGCGGCAGACTGACCGTGGCGGTCGCCGAGACGATCCCCGCGTGCGGCACTTGCGATGAGGCGTCGTGGCTTTTGCTTGCCGAGGTCAAAAAAGCGGACATTTCCGATGCGGAGAGCTTTGATGCGGCGGTAAGAACAGTCAGTTTGACGTGCGTCGGTCGATAAACTATTGACAAACCCGGACTTTTATAGTATCATGTATATGTAAAAATATATCCGTGCACGGCACGGCGGAAAATATCCGGGAAAGGATCGGACATGGGACTTATCAAAGCAGGCATAGGAGCACTGGGCGGAACGCTTGCGGATCAGTGGAAGGAATTTTTCTACTGTGAGGCAATGCCGAAGGAAGTGCTCGTCACAAAGGGACAAAAGCGCATAGGCAAGCGCTCGTCAAACACAAAGGGCAGCGACAATATCATATCGAACGGATCCGGTATCGCCGTGGCGGACGGACAGTGCATGATAATCGTCGAGCAGGGAAAGGTGGTCGAGGTCTGCGCCGAGCCGGGAGAGTTCACCTATGATACATCGACCGAGCCGTCGATATTTGCGGGGAACCTCGGCGAGAGCATCAAGGAGACCTTCAAGACGATAGGCAAGCGCTTTACCTACGGCGGCGACACGGGCAAGGATCAGAGAGTATATTACTTCAACACGAAGGAGCTCATCGACAACAAGTTCGGCACGCCGAACCCCATCCCCTTCCGCGTGGTGGATTCTAAGATAGGACTTGACGTAGACGTATCAGTGCGCTGCTCGGGCGTGTATTCGTACAAGATAGCCGACCCGCTGCTGTTCTACACAAACGTTTGCGGCAACGTGGAGAGAGAATACACCCGCGACGAGCTTGACGGACAGCTCAAGACAGAGTTCATCAGCGCACTTCAGCCGGCGTTCGGCAAGCTTTCGGAGCTTGAGCTGCGCCCGAACCAGATAGTAACGCACAATACCGACCTTGAGAACGCCATGAACGAGGCGCTTTCGTCAAAGTGGGGCGAGCTGCGCGGACTTAAGGTGGTCAGCGTGGCGCTCGGCTCGGTCACTCTGCCCGATGAGGATGCGGAGATGATAAAGCAGGCGCAGCGCACGGCTATCATGCGCGACCCGACCATGGCGGCTGCAACGCTCGTCGGCGCACAGGCAGACGCTATGAAGGCGGCAGCCTCCAACGAAAACGGAGCCATGACCGGCTTTATGGGCATGGGCATGGCAATGAACGCGGGCGGCGGAGCCGGAGCGGCACAGGATCTGTTTACAATGGGGCGTCAGGATCGGCAGGCACAGCAGCAGAACGCGGCTGCGGCACCGGCGGGAAGCTGGAAGTGCAAATGCGGCGCGACCGCGACCGGCAACTTCTGCCCCGAGTGCGGTTCCAAAAAGCCCGAGCCCGTGCAGGCGGAAAGCTGGACGTGTAAATGCGGCTCGGTGAACACGGGCAACTTCTGCCCTAACTGCGGTTCGAAAAAGCCTGCGGCATGCTGCTCAAAATGCGGCTGGAAGCCCGAGGATTCCGCACATCCGCCGAAATTCTGCCCCGAGTGCGGCACAAAATTCGGCAGCTAAATGATTGTATATGCATGACCTGTGGTGTTAAAAAACCCGTTTTGAGTTTTTTAACACCACATTTTTTACTCCGACGGACGTTCTTTGCCCTATCTTGCTCCGATTTGCCCGTGCTTCGGACATTTTTTGTTTCCATACGGGCAAAGACGGCAAAAACACACTTGACAAAAGCGGCAAAAAAGGGTACAATTTTTAGAGGCACTCACCCCCTCTACCATGCACGAAAGGAACCGGAATATGAATACGGATTCAACGACCGGAACGGTCACACTCGGCGATCTGTGGAGCGTTTTCAAAAAAAGCTTTTTAGCCGTGGTTTTAACAGCAACTCTCGCGGTGAGCGCGTTTGCGCTTGCCGTAAGGCTCACGTTCGTACCGATGTATCAGTCGACCGCGACGCTTTATATACTCCGCCAGAACGATGAGGGCGGCACCGGCGGCGCCGTGGCAAGCGACTTCTCGCTTGCTCTCAATGTTGTCAACGACTGTACCTATATCCTCAAAATGCACTCTGTGGTCGACGCCGTGATAAACGATCTCGGGCTGGACATTCCGTATGAAACGCTCAAAAAGCGCGTATCGACGTCCAATCCCTCAAACACGCGCATACTTGAGGTCACCGTCACGGCGGAATCTCCCGAGCTTGCCAAGGAGATAGTTGACAGGATATGCGAGGTCGGCGCCGAGAAGATCAAATCCGACATGGGCTTTGCGCAGGTCAATATAAGCGAGTACGGCGTTATCAATACCGCTCCCTGCAACAAAACGCGCATGATTGTTTACCCGGCGATATGGCTGCTCGTTGCGGCGGTCATGTATGTTGTATTTCTTGTGAGATATATAATGAACGACGGTATACGCTCAGACGAGGATGTTGAAAAATATCTCGGTCTCAGCGTGCTCGGCAATATCCCGAATGCCAACGACACACGCAGGCACGGCTATTACGGATACGGAAAGAAGACCGGAGGAACGACCCGATGATGGAGAAGATAACCGTAAAGATCCCCGGCGACGGCAATTTTGCCGTTGAGGAAGCATATAAAACACTGAGGACCAATATACGGTTCTGCGGTATGGATATAAAGGTGATAGGCTTCACTAGCTACGGCGAGAACGAGGGCAAATCAACGATCTGCCTCGGCGTCGGCAAGAGCTTTTCGGAGCTCGGAAAAAAGGTGCTTGTGGTCGATGCGGATATGCGCAAGTCGGTCATGGCGGGGCGCAACAGCGACGCTAAAAACGTGCAGGGGCTTTCCGAGGTGCTGACCGGAATCACAACGCTCGATAACTGCATTTTTTCGACTCAGTATAAGGGACTTGACGTGTTTTTCGCCGGGAAATACCCGCCGAACCCCGTCGAACTTCTCGGCGGCAAGTATTTTGCGTCGATAATCACCGCGCTCAAGGAGTTTTATGATTATATCATTATCGATACGCCGCCGCTCGGACAGGTGATAGATGCCTCGGTCATTGCCACGCAGTGCGACGGGATGATACTGGTCATAGGCAATCAGCGCACGCACGCCGGCGAGCTCCTGGCGACCGTCGCGCAGCTGCGCAAGAGCAACTGCCGCGTGCTGGGAGCGGTGCGTAATTTCGTCTCTCACGACGGCAAGGGATATTATTATAAAAAATAAAGACAAATAAATATGGGTGTGTCCCGCCAAAACGGGACACACCTTTTTATATTTGCATACGGGAGAGCCCGGGCATTGCCCGGGACCGCACACCTCCGAAAAGTAGAATTTGATAATGTGGGGGAGGGGCTTGCCCATCCCGTCATTGCAACCTGTACAAATTTTATCGGGAGGAGCAGAGCCCCTCCCCTACGGCAGTACCCATGTAGCAGGTTTAAAGCTCGGAGCCTTGCCAAGGCTCCCTTGTGAGGGAGCTGTCGCCGGAGGCGACTGAAGGAGTAAAAAACAAGATAACAAAGATAAAAGGAAGATCCCGCTGCGGCAAAACTACCTCAAAAAGTAGGGGAGGGGCTTGCCCCTCCCGATAAAATTTGTGCAGACTTCAACGGCGGGAGGGGCAGAGCCCCTCACCTACGGCTATGAACGTGCAATGAGATATGGATTTAAACTTACGCCCCACCATCGGGATATGAAGCTGAAAATCTGCTCCAACGTTACCCGAGTTTAAAATAAAACTCCTTCCACCGCTGCGCGGTCCCCCTCCCTCGGTGAGGGAGGCTTACTTAATGCCTGCGAATACCATGACTTTTGCATAGAATTTAAAATCGCACAAACGCACAAAGTATTGATCTCTTTCAGACGCAGCAAAATGAAGCTCGAATTCTTGCCGAGGCTCCCTCTTGAGGGAGCTGTCGCCGCAGGCGACTGAGGGAGTAAAAAACAGGATAACAAAGATAAAAGGAAGATCCCGCTGCGGCAAAACCTCCCCTACGGCAGTACCCATGAAGTAAAGCTCGGAGTTTTGCCGTGACTCCCTCACGGAGAAGCTGTCGCCGCAGGCGACTGAGGGAGTGTGATTTCGGACCAAGCGCGGGCTCACACAAAAATGCCGGGATCAAGCCCGGCATTTTTTAGGGGCTGTTAAAAACGTTGAGTTTTTAACAGCCCCTGCTTTTTATATCTTTTTATATCCCGAGGTTTTTGACCTTATCGGGTATCTTTTTCCACAGTACGTTCATTACGCAGAAGGACACGACGGCAAATCCGATGCCGAGCACGAGTCCGCCGAACACGTCTGTGGGGTAGTGAATGAAGAAATACAGTCTTGAGAATGCGATAAGCAGCGCCAGCACGAGTGCCGGGATGCCCCATTTTTTGTTGCAAAGGAAGATCCCGAACGCGCCCTCAAACGAGGCGAGCGTATGCCCGGAGGGGAACGAGGCGTCGTGCGGCGGCTTTATGAGCAGCGTCGCGCGCGTTACGATCGGATCCCACGCCGCGTTGTCATACGGGCGTATGCGGTTTATCAGGGGCTTGAGGATGCCGTTGCCGAAGATCAGCCCGAGCACGAGCGCACCGCCCATCACAAGCCCGGTCTTTCTTGTGCGCTTGAAGCAGAGAAGGACCACTGCAAGCGCTATCCAGAACCAGCCCGCATCGGCAAGGTGGGTGATGATCGCAAAAAACTTGTCAAAAAACGGGGTGTGCATGTTTTCATTGATATAATTCAGGATCGAATAATCAAATCTGTATATAGCGTCCATGTTGCTTTTCCTTTCATTTCACTCTGCTGTCGCACATCAGTCGTTTCTGATATCGTAAATGAGCCACTTACCTTCCACAAGGTGAAGGTAGACCGTAACGTCAACAACGTTTTTCCACTCGGGGTAGCTCTTGTCGGCGTATTTGTCGTAGCAGTCGAACAGCACGTGAGTAAACTTGACGTGAGCTGCGATGGCGGTCTTGTCGTCATTGACATAACGGTAATTTTCGTCTGTCACGTCGTCGAAGCGATGTCCTTTGTGATCCATTATGTAGCTCTGACTTACAAGCTTGCCTATGGAACGGAAGTATTCGGACGAGGTGTCGAAATACTTGTTGCGGGTAGCCGTGTTCGTTTCGTTTTGCATCCATTCGGCGAATGTCTGAACGGCTTTCACGACATATGGACCGATATCGGCACGTATGGCATCATTCTCACGCTTGCGTTCCTCTTCACGGCGCGCTTTTTCATCTTCTATCGCTTTGTTGTAGTCGAGCACAAGACGGTTTATGTAATCACCGTCGGCACGCCACGAGGCATGCTCTTCGTCGTGGCTCAGCGTGTATTCAACGCTGCCGTCGGCTGAGGTCACGGTTATCTCCGGCTCAAGGAAAAGCCCGTCGATGAAGTAGTTCTGCATCGTGCGCGCCGACGCATCGCCGGCAGGGAAGTATACCGCTTCGTCAAGCACAACGGGATCGCCATACCTGAAATCGCTGCCGAGAGCACGTCCGTTGACCTTTACTATCGCATTTATCGGAGCGTAAATGTTTGCGCCGTGCGTGGCGGACACGTCGAGATCTATGCTGCCGAGCTTATAAAGATCTGTTTTCAGCTTGGTGCTGACCTTTCCGCTCTTGACAAGTGAGAAGTCAGCCACATGGTGTGTTCCTATCGACACCGTGAATTTAAGCACATCAGCCTCTGCCGATGCCGTCTGCGTCAGCGTCCATTCGCCGTCAATTCCGTCAAATAGTCCGCCGACGTATGCGACCACCTTGTCAAGGTCCTCTGCCGGAGAGATCTTGATGTTATCGGCATGCGTGATCAGATATTCGTAATCGCCCGATTTGAAATATTCGTTGAATATGTGTTCAGCCTCATATTTCGGCTGTGCCTCCTCATATTCGACCAACAGCCCGCTGACATTGCGCAGCACGATCGCCCATGCCACGAGTATCACGACGAGTATTATGAGCCACACCAGCCAAAAAACGGGTCCGGTGCCCACGGCAGGTGTGCCGAGCTTGCCCTTGCTGCTCCCGATGGGACGTTTGTCCTCCGGAATGCGACGCTTTATCTTCCTGCGGTCTGTGGTCCCGCGGTTATCCGTGTTTGTTGTCATCAGTTGCCTCCTACGGCGAAATAGGTGGGTATCGCACGCGGCGTGGTGAACGCCTTGTATATGTTCACAAGACCCATCTTCTGATATTTATCGAGTGTGGACACATCAATATTGTAGGTGTTGTAGTAATCGCGGTAGTAGAGCATGGACGATGAGCCGCCGTCAAGCATTCCGGCATTGACGGCACCGTAGCGCAGCATCAGGTCGATCATATCGTTGAACGAAGCGCCGAGGCTGGCGGGAGTGCGTCCGTCGGTGACGATGAAGATGACGGCACCGTCCTCGCGCTGACCTATTGCGGTGCGCTGCGAGGCGGCAGAGTCATTGCGTCTTCTGACCGTGAGCTTGTCTCCGTTTTTCTGGATGAGTATATTGTTGGTCTGAAAGCACACTCCGTCGCGCACGCCGAGGCTTTCTGCCAAATCGCGTGTCATGCCCTCGCGCAGCACCATGTTATTGTTTTTGTCAAAGCCCATGAAGGTGCGTTGGGTGTATTTGTCCTCATACACGCATTTTCCTTTTGAATAGGTGATGCCTATGGGTACGCTGCCGTTTCCGCCGCCGCCGTTATCGGGGTACTCACCGCCGTTTATCGCCACCAAAACGTTGTCGCGCTTGGCGAGATCCCAAAAGTGCATGCCGGCTTTTGCACCGTTAAACGAGCTTGCCGTTGCTGTGTAAACGCGTGAGGGATCCTTTATCACGGTAATATATGCACGGCAGTGCGGTGCGTTTATGATCTCAAAGTATATGCCGTCGACCGCCTTTGACCAGTCGATCTCCGTCGGTGCCGACGGGTCGTCGGGGTCGCTCGGAGTTGTGACAGGTTCAACATGTGTGCCTTCCGCATCTATTCTTATACGCTGCACACCCTCGGTCTCGGGCGGAGTGTCTATTACGATATCCTGCGGCTTGGCGCCTTCAACGATCGCATCGACCTCGGAGGCGGAGAGCACGAGCTTCGGCACCCATTTTGTGGCGCTTGCCTGCATTGCCATGTTGACGAGCGTGTTCCGCAGCGTGATGCTGGGGCCGTGCGCCACGGCAAACACAAGGGAATATACCATTGCAAGGATCAGAACAAGTGTCAGACCGATGGAGATGAATACTCTCTTGACGATACTGCTCGCATTTACGCGCTTTTTGTTTTTTACTTTCATTTTGATTTAAATACCGTTTTACCTTTCTTCAGCCGCACGAGGGTGCGGGAGACAAAATTGGGGGGACCGGCGCGATTCCGCGCAGTGTTTATGACTTCTTCCCGTCGGCGGGCGACTGTCTGAACACCCATTCGCGCTGAACACGGAAGCCGATGAAGTAGATCACGGTGTCAATTATCATCTTGAATATCGTTCTCAGCCACGCGGCGTTCGCGCTGAAGATATGCCCGAGCAGAGAGACGCCGCCCGCGGAGACGAACATCACGGGAATGGCAAAGGCATAATACTTCAGAAGCGTCTTCCACACGCTGCCGCCGTTGCGGAAGACCACGTTGCGGTTGATGCTGAAATTCACAAGAGACGAAACGATGCGCGCCATGACCGTCGCTTCGAGAGTCACATACTTTCCCGAGGGCAGGAAGCGGCTGAGAAGGTAGAAAAGAAGCAGGTCGATGATGGTCGCCGCGCCCGAGGAAAGCAGAAACTTGAGTATCAGGGCATAAATGCGCAGCGAGTCGCGCACGGGGCGGAAGTGTGAGGTCTGGTTTTCTTCTATGTATACCGTCTCGATGCGGTGCTCGTGATATTTTATGCCGTATCCATTCAGCGCGAGAAGCATGTTTGTCTCGTACTCATAGCGGTCGCCGTTCACGCGGCAAAGGCTCGGCAGCGCGGCTGCGGGAATGGCGCGCAGACCTGTCTGTGTGTCTGTCACGCGCAAACCGCAAAGCACAAGAAAGACAGCCGAGGTTATGCGGTTGCCCATGCGGCTGCGCGGGGGGACGTCGGGCAGCGAAAAGTCGCGCGCGCCCAGCACGAGCTGCCCGGAGGAGAGCATGTCCTCGGCGCAGGCGAGAATGTCGCTCACGCGGTGCTGCGCGTCGCCGTCGGCGGTAACGACGCCCTCGCGGTCTTGGCGGTTCTTTATGAACCATTCGAATGCGGTCTTGAGCGCCGCGCCCTTACCGCGGTTGACCTCATGTGTGAGAAGCGTGAGACCGGGGTGAGCGGCGGGATCGGGAAAATATTTGAGACGGTCGGGACTGCTGCCGTCGTTGATGACGATAATGTCGTCAAAGCCGGCGTCCTCAAGCCCCGAAACGACGGAAGCGAGCTTTTCATCCGGGTTGTAGGACGGGACTATCACCGATACGCGCTTGGCGGCAAACGCCGCCTCGGATGAATATGTCATTTTATGTAATGTTCCTTTCAAAAGGCGTAATATACTACATTAATTATAGCATATGCGGATAGAAAAAACAACTCCTTTTCTGATAGAAAAACTAAATTTTTATCATTCGGCTTTTTTCGGCGCGGCGGAGAGAAAAGAGATGCCACGATGTGCGCCGCGCGGGAGGTCGCGCAATGAAATCGGAAATAAAATAAGATTTTTTTGAAAAAAGGTATTGCAAAACGGAAAGGTTTGTGATATAATAAGCAAGCACGGTCAAGGAGGCATAGCTCAGTTGGTTAGAGCGCACGGTTCACATCCGTGAGGTCGAGAGTTCGAGTCTCCCTGTCTCCACCACCATTTAAATCGAATACGGGGCATTAGCGCAGCTGGGAGCGCACAACACTGGCAGTGTTGGGGTCAGGGGTTCGAATC
>ERZ824600.679-NODE-679-length-49354-cov-16.590479_pt1 | contig 49354 bp, 50 predicted proteins | sample MGYA00519933_ERZ824600 | MGnify/ENA primary metagenome ERZ824600 (study PRJEB31778, sample SAMEA3449178) | human gut metagenome | biome: human gut; feature: human-associated habitat; material: faeces | place: United Kingdom | collected 2010/2012 ...
TTGATAGAACTAATTTACCAACTAATTTAAAGTTCTATACAACAAGTGATCATAAAAGTGAATTACATAAATACTATTCATTCTTAGAAACAACAAATCAAACTGAAACATTAACAATATATTGGTACTGGAATCCATATATAAGTGATGAAGAAGATAACAAGTTTATAAATATAGATAATATAGAGGCAAAGATTAGAGTGAGTGCAGTACAGATAAGTGAATATGCTTATATGAAAAATGGACATAGTGCTTACTCGAGTGCAAATGGCGGAACAGAATTTTGGAATAATACATATAAACCATATATAAGAACAATTACCTTTGGGAATGATTTGAGTAATTTGCCAATTGAGTGTACTGAAGAAAACTTATGTTGGGATGTATCATATAGTTCAAGTCAAAATAAAAAAGTATATGGTTATTTAGTTGATAGTGGTCTTGTAATAGAGGAAACTGATACATCAACTAGCACTACAACAACAAAACCACTATATAATTTATATATAGTAAGTGAAGCACCAATCTTCGCACCTATTGATTGCAGACATATATTCGATAATTTTAGAAAACTAATTCAAATTAATTTTAATAATAACTTTAACACCTCAAAAGTAACAAATATGTCTGATATGTTTAGTGAATGCTCATCTTTGTCAAGTTTGAATTTAAGTAATTTTAATACCTTAAGTGTAACGGATATGAAGAAAATGTTTTGGTATTGCTCATCTTTAACAAGTTTAGATTTAAGTACTTTTAATACATCGAATGTAACAATGATGGGAGCTGGAAATCAATTCGGAATGTTTAGAGGGTGTTCATCCTTAAAAGAACTGGATTTAAGTAATTTTAACACCACAAATGTAATAGATATGGGGATTATGTTTGGCGATTGTAAATCCCTAATAAGTTTAGATTTAAGCAGTTTTAACACATCAAAGGTAACAAATATGAACTCTATGTTTTCTGGTTGTTCATCCTTAACAAGTTTGGATTTAAGTAATTTTAATACAACAAACGTAACAAAAATGAATTCTATGTTTTCCAGTTGTTCATCCTTAATAACTTTAGATTTAAGCAGCTTTAATACATCGAATGTAACTGATATGTCTGGGATGTTTTCCAACTGCAGATTCTTAACAAGTTTAGACTTAAGCAATTTTAATACAACAAATGTGACAAATATGAGTGGTATGTTTAATAGTTGTACCTCGTTAATGACTTTAGATTTAAGTAGTTTTAATACATCAAATGTGGTTGATTTTAATAAATATTCTAATACTGATGGTGGTATGTTCTATGGTTGTTCAAAACTTCAAACACAAATAAATATAACAAATGCAAATACAGCAACGTATGCAAAAATGTTTGAAAGCGCAGCATCTGATCCATCAGCTCATATCATAATAGGCTATATAGCTGATACAGAAACAATCGTTACAGCAATGAGAGATACTTGTACTGATACTACAGCAAAAGCAAGAATAGAACTTAAGAAAATAGATTAAGTTCTTTTTTCTTTACTTGGACTAGATTAAATCATAAAAATATATTATAATTATTAAACAAAGAGGTGTACTATGTGGAAAATAGGTAATGTAGAAATTAAAAATCAAGTCGTAATGGCACCAATGGCCGGAATCTCTAATCCATCATATATGAAAATAATTGAAGAAATGGGTTGCAATCTCGCTATAACAGAACTAATAAGTACAGAAGCAATAATAAGAAATAATAAAAAAACATTAGATATGCTAAATGGAATAGATGAATTAAAAATGAAAGTTGGAATTCAAATATTTGGCGCGAACCCGCAAACAATGGCTAAAGCAGCCCAAATATTATGTGAGAAACATAAAGTAGACCTAATTGACATCAATATGGGATGCCCTGTACCAAAAGTCGCAATTCATTCAGAAGCTGGAAGCGGTTTACTAAAAAATCCCGAAAAAGTAGAGAAAATAGTAAAAGCCGTAAAAGAAGCTGTCAATGTTCCTGTTACTGTAAAAATAAGAAGTGGTTGGGATGATAATAGCATAAACGCTGTAGAAATCGCTAAAATAATCGAAAAAGCAGGTGCAAGCGCTATCACAATTCACCCAAGAACAAGAGCCCAAGGTTATACCGGAAAAGCAAATTGGAATATCATAAAAGAAGTAAAAGAAAATGTAAACATACCCGTAATCGGAAATGGTGACATTAAAAGCTGTTATGATGCCAAAAAAATGCTTGAAGAAACAAACTGTGATGCTATTATGATAGGAAGAAGTCTATTAGGTAACCCTTGGATAATAAAAGAAACAATTGACTATTTAGAAAAAAATAAAGAACCCAAAGAAATACCCCTTTCCGAAAAAATCAAAATGATAAAAAAACATTTTGATTTATTAATAAAATATAAAAATGAAAAAACCGCTCTTTTAGAAATAAGAAGCCATATAGCATGGTATTTAAAAGGCGAAAAAAACTCAAAAGAAGTCAAAGAAATGATATGTAAAGCAACATCAAAAGAAGAAGTTTTAAAAATAATAACAAATTATGAGCAAAATTATAAAAAATGTGGTATTATATAAACGAGGAGTGAAAAGAATGAAAATATTATGTGTTAATGCTGGTAGTTCATCATTAAAATTTCAATTATATGAAATGCCAGAAGAAAAAGTTTTAATAAGTGGATACATTGAAAAAATAGGTATGCCAGACTGCTTTTGGAACGTTAAAATTAACGGAGAAAAAATAAGAAGTGAAAAATATCTTAAAAACCATACAGAAGCAGTAGAAGTATTAATTGAAGAACTATTTAAAAATAAAGTAGTTGAATCATTAGACGAAATTAAAGGAGTAGGTCATAGAGTATTGCACGGTGGTGAAAAATATGCCGATTCTGTAGTAATAACTGATGAAGTAGTTAAAGATATTGAAGACTTAACAAAACTAGGACCTTTGCATCATCCAGGAAATCTAGCTGGAATAAATGCAATGAGAAAAGCCTTACCAGGAGTTGTAAACGTTGCCGTATTTGATACAGCATTCCATCAAACAATGCCAAAAGAAAACTTTATATACCCAGTACCATATGAATGGTATACAAAATATGGCGTAAGAAAATATGGCTTTCACGGAACAAGTCATAAATATATTACAGGCGAAATGAAAAAACGTTTGGGAAAAGAAAACGTAAACCTAATCATCTGCCACGTAGGAAGCGGAGCCTCAATAGCGTGCGTTAAAGATGGAAAATGCTATGATACAACAATGGGCTTAACACCACTTGATGGCTTAATGATGGGAACAAGATCGGGCGCTATTGATCCATCAATTCTAAAATATGTAATGCAAGAATCAGGTGAAACAATTGATGAAATAACTGATGACTTAAATAAGAAAAGCGGTTTCTATGGTGTATGCGGAGCAGCTGATTGTCGTGATGTAGAACATCTAGCAGAAGAAGGAAACGAAAATGCAATCCTAGCCCTTAACATGTATGCAAATAGAATCGCAAAATATATTATGGATTACTATCTAGAATTAGAAGGAAAAGTTGATACAATAGTATTTACAGCCGGTGTATTAGAAAACGGATCAACAATGCGTAAAATGGTTATGGACAGACTAAAAGTTCTAGGAATAACATTAGATGAAGAATTAAATAACAAAATTGCTGGATTCAAAGAATTACACGAAGGAATTATCTCTGATGGTGACTCTAAAATAGCAGTTATGGTATTACCAACAAACGAAGAAATAATGATTGTAAAAGATACATTTAATAAAGTAATAGGATAAAAGCACATAAGTGCTTTTTTTTCTAAAAAAAATGTAGTATAATATTAATGCAAAGAAAAGATAGGTGTTGTATGAATAATATTTATAAGAAAATATATAGAACAATTAAAAAATATAATACAATAGTAATAGCAAGACACATCGGACCAGATCCAGATGCTCTAGCAAGTAGTTTAGCTTTAAAAGATATTATATTAAATAAATTCCCTAAAAAAAACGTATATGCAGTCGGAGCAAGTGCAAATAAGTTTAAATATTTGGGCCAATTAGATAAATTACCAGAAGATGTAAGTAAAGCCTTGCTAATAGTAACGGATATACCAGACTCTAAAAGAATAGATGGCGCTGCTTATAAAGATTTTGCCTATAGAATAAAAATTGATCACCATCCATATGTGGAAACCTTTTGTGAAATAGAATGGATAGATGATAAAGCATCAAGTGCATCACAAATGGTAATGGAACTAGCATTCAATACACCATTTAAGATAACAAATGAGATAGCTGAAAAATTATATACAGGTTTAGTAACAGACACTAATAGATTCTTATATTCATATACAACCGAGAAAACCTTTTCATTAGTCGCAAAACTGTTAAAAGAAAACAAAATAGATACAGACAAAGTATATAATAATATATATATGAGACCACTAAAAGAATTAAGATTCCAAGGATATATATCACAAAACTTAAAACTAACACCAAACGGAGTCGCTCATCTATTAATAACTGAAGATAAAATGCACGAATATAATATTGATGTTGCAACAGCTGGAAATATGATAAATAACTTTAATTATATAGATGAAATATTAGTATGGGTTCTATTTTCTGTAGATACCCTAAATAATAATATAAGAGTATCAATAAGATCAAGAGGACCAATAATAAATACAGTAGCTCAAGGCTTTGGTGGAGGCGGACACGCCTATGCATCCGGAATTAAAGTCAAAACATATGAAGAAACTCTAGAAATAGTAGAAGAGTTAGATAAAGTATGTTTAGAATATAAAGAAAAATGTTAAAACAGGGAGGAAATATGGAAACAACATTTGTAATGATTAAACCAGACGGTGTAAAACAAAAATTATTTAAAAATATTATGGAAATGCTACTAGACAACAATTTATCAATAACTGATGTAAATATTGTTAATTTAAATGAAGATTTTATCAAAGAACACTATGCTCATCTAGTAGATAAACCATTCTTTCCACATCTAAAAGAATTTATGATGTCAGGAAAAGTAATATCAATGACAGTATTTGGTGAAGATGCTATAAATAAAGTAAGAAAAGTAATGGGCGCAACTAATCCAAATAAAGCCGAAAAAGGAACAATAAGATATTTATATGGTAATAAAGAAGATACAACTTGTAATGTAATGCACGCAAGTGATTCCAAAGAAAATGCCTTAATTGAATTAAATAGATTCAATAAATATAGAAAAGTATTAACAAAGAGAAAATAATGGAAAGAATATATAACAAATTAGTAAGAGATAATATTCCTAAAATAATTGAAGAAAAAAATGAAACACCAATTATTAGAATATTAAATGATGCAGAATATAAAGAAGCTTTAGAAAAAAAATTATATGAAGAATATAAAGAAGTTCTAGAAGCAAATGAAAGTGATAGAGTAGAAGAACTAGCTGATATGTTAGAAGTAATAAAAAGTCTTGCTAGCTTAGAAAATAAATCATTAGATGATGTTATTGCTTTAATGAACGCTAAATCAGAAAAAAGAGGCTCATTTAAAGAAAGAATATTCTTAGAAAAAGTAATCGAAAAATAAGTATATGAAAAGTATACTTTTTTTCATAAATTATTTAAACGAATGTTAAATCAATTGCAATAAACTAAATAATATGATAGAATTAAATAGTAATAATGACGATATTAAAGAAAGGATGAAATAAAATGAACAAAAGAAAAATATTAATTTTATCACTTATAATGGTTGGAATAGTTTTATTAGGAGCAGGAACCTATGCATATTATATGATTGCAATAAAAGGAAATATAAAAATTGAAGCCGGAACATTTGTATTTGATGTATTACACAATAATACAACATTTACAAATATAGATTTATACGATACAATTGAAAATCCAAGTTTAACAAATAAATATATTATACCAGGCGATAGCGGTAAGTTTGAATTAACTGCAACAGCAAATGGAAGTTCAACTGATGTTGAATATGAAATAACATTTACAGGAACTAATATACCAACTAATATGAAGTTTTATTTAAATAAACAAAAAACAAATAAATTAGATTTAACAAAGAGTTTAAAGGGCTATTTTAATAGTGATGATACCGATAAGACTAAAGTATATACAATATACTGGGAGTGGCCATTTGATAGTGGTGAAAATAATCCAGATGATATAAATTATCAAAATAAAGATATCTTAGTTGATGTAAAAGTAGTTGGAAAACAATCTCCAGGTCATGCCATTATGATGAACGGAGATATAACAGAACATTCTGATAAAACAACAACAGTTGGAATGTGGAAAGATGAATATAGACTAAAAATAAAAAATATAACTTTTAGTAATGATTTAAGTAATTTACCAAGTAGTTGTACGGAAGCAAATCTTTGCTGGGATATAACTGATTCAGAAAGTATTTATCCTGTATATCACTATCTAGTTCAAAATGTGGCAGACACAACAAAATATGATGCCTATATAGTAAGTGAAGAAAAGATATATGCTCCAAAAGATAGTAGTGGAATGTTTGCAATATATGGTGAAGAATCAGGAAGTTATGTATCCTATGTTGAAAATATTAATTTTAACAACAATTTTGATACATCTAAAGTAACAAATATGGGTGAGATGTTTGCAGTTTTAACACACTTGAAAGGTGTTGATGTAAGTAACTTTAACACAGTAAACGTAACAAATATGTCCCAGCTATTTTATGGGTGCAAGTCCTTAACAGAAGTTGATGTAAGCAGTTTTGATACATCGAAAGTAACAAATATGAGTTGGATGTTTGGTTCTTGTTCAATCTTGACAAGTTTAGACCTAAGCAGTTTTAATACATCGAAAGTAACAAATATGTATAGTATGTTTTCTAGAAATCTTAAATTTGTAAGTTTAAACTTAAGTAATTTCGATACATCAAATGTAACAAATATGGAAGCAATGTTCCAAGGAAGTGTTGCACTAGAAACATTAGATTTAAGTAGCTTTGATACATCAAACGTGACAAATATGAGAGCAATGTTTGGCGGAATAAGTGCATCTGGAGATATGCATTTAAAAGAAATAAAAGTATCAGATAAGTTTGTAACTGACAATGTAACTGATATGCTTGAAATGTTTAGACTTTGTAGATATTTAAACTTCACGTTCAATGTAACTGGAAATAAAGTAACAAACTATACAAATATATTCAATAATACTGCAACTGATTCAAATGCTAAAATAGTAGTTAATTATACAGCTGAAACAGAAACATTGGTAGATAATATGCTTGCAACAGTCTCATCTGGACGTAATGTGGTAAAAGGAAAACAAATATAAAAAGGAAATCAATTCGATTTCCTTTTTGCATATCTTTTAACGCCCTTATCAGTAACAATAATATCAACTGGCATATCATAACTATCGTGATAAGTATCATCAATTAAACAATCATCATAACATAAACCAATTCTTATACCATTATAAGTATTAAAGAATTTATCATAATAGCCTTTACCATAACCAATTCTATAAAATGCTTTATCAAAACAAATACCAGGAGTAATACAAATACTATTACAATAATCATTGACACTTGATTTACTAACCATAATATTAAACTTACCATTAACTAAATCATTAAGATTTTTAACTAAATAAAAATCCATATCATCATCACATCTAGGAATAAAAACTCTTTTTTTATGTTCTAAAGAATATTTAATTAATTTTAAAGTATCAATTTCATCATTAATAGAATAGTAAATTAAAATATCTCTTGCATAAATAAACTCATCTAAACCAATAATATAATTATAAATTAGATTATCAAGATTTTCAGAATGAATACTATTTCTAATTTTTTTATATTTAACTCTTAAATCATTTTTCATAAACCAAGGAAAGTAAAAGAACTTATTAAGATCTTACCTTTAACCAAAAAGGTCCGAACTCATAAGCTCTCAAAGAATTTCTATTATATTCAACATACTTGTAGCCTAAACTCATATATTCAGTCGCACTACCATCATCGTAATTGTAAGTATTAGTCTTAATAACAATAAGCGGTTTTTGCACATTACCATTTTCATCCTTATGACCACATCTAACAAAATCAAAAACAGCAAGCGCTACCCAAAGTACTAAAACAAATGTAACTAAAATAGAAAAAATCTTTTTAACAACTTTCAAAACAATCACATCCTTAAATAAATTATATCATTTAAAATTAGAAAGTACAATAGAAAAATAAAGAAAAGTATGATAAAATATAAAAGGAGATGAAAAAATGAAACGATTAATAATGATAGACGGAAACAATTTACTATTCAGATCATACTATGCAACAGCCTATAGCGGTAATTTTATGAAAAACTCAAAAAATTTTCCAACAAACGCTATATATGGTTTAGTAAATATGATAAATAAAATTCTAGATGAAGAAAAACCAAACTATGTTATAGTTGCATTTGATAGAGGAAAAACATTTAGACACGAAAAATATGATAATTATAAAGGCGGAAGAATTGAAACACCAGATGAATTAAAAAAACAATTTCCAATCGCAAAAGAAGTAATATCAGCAATGGGATTAAAATGGTATGATATAGATAACTATGAAGCAGATGATATAATAGGAACCTTCTCAACATACTGCGATAATGAAAATATAAAAGGAACAATCATTAGCTCGGATAAAGACCTTTTACAATTAATAAATGAAGATGTCGATGTGAAACTATTAAAATCAGGCGGTGAAGCCATAAGATATAATGAAGAAACATTTGAAAATGATTATGGAATTAAACCAATTAATATAGTTGATCTAAAAGCTTTAATGGGCGATAGCTCAGATAACATACCAGGCGTAAAAGGAATAGGGGAAAAAGGTGCCTTAAAACTACTTCAGGAATATAAAACACTAGACGGAATATATGAAAATATTGAAGATATAAAAGGAAAAACTAAAGAAAAATTAATGCAAGATAAAGAAAATGCTTATTTTTCATATGAACTAGCAACAATTTATAAAGAAGTACCACTTGAAATAAATCTTGAAGACACCTATTATGAAGGACCAAATATTGAAGAATTAAACAAAATTTATAATGAATTAGAGTTCTATTCACTTTTAAAAAAAGAACCCAAAAAGGAAGAAGAATTTAACTATAAAATATTAGAAAATATAAATGAATTAAATCAGAATATTTCAATATATTTGGAAACAAATGACTTTAATTATTTCAAAACAAAAGCTGAGGGAGCTGGAATATATGATGGAAAAAATGCTTATTATATTTCTTATGAAAAATTGTTGAAAAATAAAGAAATATTAAATAAAGTAGATGTAACATATGATTTAAAAAGACTATATGTTTCCCTAAAAAAAGAAAATATTGAATTAGAAAATAATCCATTTGATACAATGCTTGCATCATATCTGCTAGAATATAATACAAAAGATGACGTCGCACCACTAGCAAACGCATTTGGTTACAATATTCCTTTAACAAGTGAAATATATACCAAAAATGAAGATATTAATTTAATTCAAAAAGCAGCCTGTCAAAAAGCTAAATTCTTATATGAAACCAAAGAAAAGTTTTTAAATGAACTAAAAAATAAAGAATTGCTGCACTTATATGAAGAAATAGAACTACCGTTATCTAAAGTATTAGGCCGAATGGAATATAATGGTATTTATGTAAGCAAAGAAATATTAAAAAATATGGGTACGGAAATCAATAATAAAATGAATTTAGTATCAAAAAATATCTTTAATTTAGTAGGTCATGAATTCAATATAAACTCACCAAAACAATTAGGAGAAGTATTATTTGATGAACTAGGATTAACTCACGGTAAAAAAAATCAAAACGGCTATTCAACAGCAAATGAAGTATTAATGAAACTAAAAGGTACGCATCCCGTAATAGAAGAAATAATAGAATATAGAATGCTTGCAAAACTATATTCGACATATATAGAAGGATTAATCGGAACAATCGAAGAAGATGGAAAAGTTCATACAATCTATAGCCAAACAACTGCTAGAACCGGAAGACTATCATCCCTTGAACCAAATATTCAAAATATACCAGTAAGATATGAATATGGAAAAATGATAAGAAAAGCCTTCTTACCAAGCCCTGACTCTGTAATTCTAAGCAGTGACTACTCACAAATTGAACTAAGAATATTAAGCTCACTAGCATCAATTAATTCAATGATTGAAGCCTTTAAAAATGGCGTTGATATTCATACCAAAACAGCAACTGATATCTTTAAAGTAAATATAGAAGATGTAAATAAAGATATGCGAAGAATCGCCAAAGCCGTAAACTTCGGTATAATATATGGGATCAGTAGCTATGGCCTAGGTGAAAATATAGGAATACCTGCCAAAGAAGCTAAAGTTTTTATTGAAAATTACCTAGAAACATATCCGGGAATTAAAGAATATATGGAAAATATGAAAAAAGAAGCATATGAAAAAGGATATGTTAAAACACTATTTGGAAGAATAAGAACAATAAATGAATTAAAAAATACTAACTATATAATAAGACAACAAGGTGAAAGAATCGCACTCAATACTCCAATACAAGGAACAAGCGCTGATATAATTAAAAAAGCAATGATTGAAATCGATAAAGAAATAACAAAAAGAAATCTTAAAACAAAAATGATTATTCAAGTACACGATGAATTAATCTTTAATGTACCAAATGAAGAAATAGAAGAAGTAACAAAATTAGTAACAGAATTAATGGAAAATACCTGTAAATTAGAAGTTCCATTAAAAGTTGAAGTTGATTACGGAAACAATTGGTATAATGTAAAATAGAAAAGATTTAAGAAAATTACAAAAAAATATTGATTTTATCTAAAAAATTTATTATAATTCTTATGTTTTAAACCATTTTATCAATTTTTATTTGATATTTTCAATTAATAATGCTATAATATGGTAGACGCTTTTAAAGGGAGGGAAAATTATGGCTAAAAAAGGTGAAGCTAGAGAATTAGTTACTCTTAAATGTAGTGTTTGTAAATCAGAAAACTATCGTGTTTCTAAAAACAAAAAAAATACTACTGACCGTTTAGAATTAAATAAGTTCTGTAACAAATGTAGAGCAAATACATTACATAAAGAAAGCAAATAGTAAGGGAGTTGACATATGATAAACGTAAATGATATTAAAGTTGGAATGACAGTTTTATTTGAAGGAGATATATATTCTGTAATCGAGTTCTTACACGTTAAACCAGGAAAAGGCGCAGCCTTTATGAAAACGAAACTAAGAAACTTAAGAACAGGATCAATTATAGAAAAAACATTTAACTCTAGCATTAAACTAGAAAAAGCTATGATTGAAAAACACCCTATGCAATTCTTGTATAATGATGGCAATAAATATAACTTTATGAATATGCAAACATTTGAACAAATAGAATTATCAAGTGAACAAGTAGGTGAAGATGCTATTTACCTAAAAGAAGGACTAGAAGTTGACCTAACATTCTATGAAGGGGAATTACTAGGACTTATCTTACCAGATAAAATAGCAATGAAAATAGTATCAACTGAACCAGCAGTAAAAGGCAACACAACAAACAATGCCCAAAAAGATGCTGTACTAGAAACAGGACATACTATCAGGGTTCCTCTATTTATTGAAGAAGGAGAAACTGTACTAATTTCAACAAAAGATGGAAAATATGTTTCAAGAGCCTAAGGGCTCTTTTTGTCATTAAAATGAAGAAAAACACTTGCAATAAAACAAGTGTAATAGTATAATCTAATTAAAATAAAGTTGACGATTATAGAAGATATTTTTCATCAGTTATTCCAAGAATCCAATCTGCGGAAACATTATACCTCTGGCATAGTTCTAATAAAAAAGCCCCTAGAATTAGAACCTTACCATTCTCGTAAGCACACCAAGTAGAACCAGAAGTATTAAAACCACCAGCAAAATCTCTAAGAGATTTCTTGCTATCAAGTCTGATTTCACGAATTCGTTTGGAAGAGACATCAATGCTAATTTTACTAGAATTAATTTCTAATTTTTTATTTGTAAGACCTAAAATATAATCTATATTAACATTATAAAACTTTGCAATTTGATAAAGCCTTCTTGTAGGAATAAAGTCTTTACCATTTTCCCATCTGGCATATATAGAATCACTAACACCAAGTATTTTAGAAATATCCTTTTTAGTCAAATCGCTTAATTCTCTTAAGTCTTCTAATCTATTATTCATTGTAATCACCTACAATAATTTTTACATTAAAAAGAATAATATACAAAAAATCGAACAAAATACGAACAGAGTATGATATAATAAAATAAAAGAGGAATAAATTATGAAAATATACATTAAAAAGAAAATAAGTTTTTACAACTTATTAAAATTAATCAAAAAAAACAAAAATCCATATAAAGTAAAACTATATCTAAATCAAAAAACAGCGAATTACATTTATGATTTAGAAAGTAATTGCTATGTTTTAGAAAACCAGAATGATGCAAATTATATATTTTATGATTTCTTAAATGAAACCCTAACTGATAAACAAATGTTAGAAGACATTATAGAAATAGAAGACAATTACTTGTCTTCTAAATTTCGTAGATAATCTAAAAAAGTATTATAAGCTTTTGTTTCAAAATATAAGTTCATTTTATTAAACTTAAAACTACTATCCTTTGATTTAATCAATTCCTTTACCATATAAGAAACCAAATTAGGATTTCTAACAAGTAACGGACCAATTAAATACGTACCAAAGAAGTTTTTATAATGAATACCCTCATATGAAGAATTAGGATAACTACCAACACCACGAACTACCTCAAATAAATGGTTTTTAATCTCTCTAGTAATAGAACCTTGATTTTGAAAACCAATTACTTTTTCATTTATAAGAGGCATATCAAATATAGCTTGATCAACCATTCTAAAATCTTCTTCATAAGATTCATAATCAAATATATTTAAACACTTATAAGTAGTATCTTTAGTTTTAATAAACTTACCAAATAACTCTAATGAATTACCAGTTGCAAGAAAGAACTTATTAGATTCAATATAATTCTTAATATCTTTTTTATACTTGAGTAAATGCTTAAGAACCAATTTTTGGCCTTTTTCTGTACCAGCACCTATATAAACAAAATCATATCTACTAAAATCAATAACGTCATTTATTGTCAAAAACTCAATATTAACCCTAACATCCATCTCTTCGAGATGTTTTTTTAAAGCCTTAATATTTCCATTTTCACCATATAAATTAAGTAAATCATAATATAAATGTAATATATTAATTTCCATTATTTTCTCCCTTCATATTAGTATTAAAAGGTTCAACCATATCAAAGTTTAAAATACCATAAATATTACCTTTAGTTTTAGCCTTAATAAACTTACAAGCCTCATCAATTAAAGGAATAACAACAATATGACTCTCATCAATATCAGCATATTTTAACCTTGTAGCAATATCATAAGCTTGCGGACCAATACAAACAATCTTATCAATTTCATCATTATTTAATAATTCAAACTCAATATCATATAACCACGATAAATCATCAAAATTATATCTACGACTAATCTCTCTCCAACCAATAATTAAAGTCTTTAACTCCTTATTCCTTTTAACAAAAAGTAAAGATTGATTAAATGTTGTAGCATTTTCTGCTTTATTATTTAAAACATAAACAATGCGATCATTAATAGTATACTTATTAAAGATCTTTAAATTAGGATCCATATTAGAAATAGTATTACAAGCCTCGTCTAAATTAAGTTTAATTAAAGAACAAACCGTAAAAGCAGCAAGTGAATTATATACCTCAAACAAAGTATTGAAAGGAATATTAAATTTGTATTCATTATTAACAGTAACAAAACTCTTTTCATAATCTAATTTTGTAACTTCCATATTCGGTTTTTTCCTTTTGAAATCACAATTCGCGCAACTATAATCACCCAAAGTTTCACAGTGATAGTAATTATATAATAATTTACCATTACATTTAGGACAATGTGTAATATTTAAATTTTCAAACTTGTTATCTAAATAAACATAATCATTTGAACCAATACCAAATAAAGTATATTTATTCTTGCCATCCAAAATAAACTTTTGAGCAAAAGGATCATCAGCATTCAAAACCAAATGCATATCTTTGGTAATTGCTTTTTTAATCTCTTCATAAACAATCTCAAAATGACCATGTCTTGGAGGTTGATCACGCGTAATATTAGTAATAACAACATAATTGGGTTTTAAATATTTAAAAAGTAACTTTGTATATCTCTCATCAATCTCTGTAACAAGAATATCTTGTTTTAATTCACCTTTTAAATTAGAAGCATCAAGTAAAGCTGTTAAAATACCTGTAACTAAATTAGAACCCTTATCATTAAAAACAACTGTTTTACCTTGTTTTCTAGCAATATCAACAATCAAATTACAAGTAGAACCCTTACCACTAGAACCCGTAACACAAATAACTGTTTTAGGCATTTTTAACTTAGACAAAATATTTTTATCAATCTTTAAAGCAACCTGACCAGGAGTCGCACTACCACGACCAAATATATTTCCAATAAAAATTAAAGCTTTCGCGCATATTATACTTAACGTTTTCATCTTATCACCTTCTTAAATTATAGCACACATCCCTAAAAAAAAATAGATATTTAAAAAATAAAAGCACAAAAAATAACTAGTTTTGTCGAATCGCTTAATTTTTGAATTATAAAGTGTTATAGTTAAAAAGGTGATGATATGTTTAATGTAGATATAATATATAATAGAGCAACACTCTATATACTAGTAGAAGGGAATTTAAATAAAAAAAATATTTTCAAACTAAAAGAAAGACTATATAATATTGTAAAAACATATAATATTTTAAATATTGTCTTAGATGTAAAAAAAACAAATATCTTAGATGAAATCGCATTCTATGATTTCCTAGATGATTACGATATGAAATATGAAGGCAAGCTTAAAGTACTCGAAGCAGCCTAACATATTTCTTTTTTTTTATCATATAGTTAAATGGTGAATGCTATGAAAAGTATCTATACCAATCTAAAAGACTATATAATGGAAAACGAATTTTGCATTCATATATTTGAAGACAGAATCAATATAGTAAACTATACAGGAATATATGGGTTTGATAATAATAATGTAGTAATAAAACATAAAAAAGGAAGTATTAGTATAAAAGGATTAGATCTAACAATCTGTAAATTATTAGATAATGAAATATTAATAAGCGGTAAAATAGATAAAATAGAATTCAGGTGAAACCTTGCTAGTATTAAAAATTAAAGGAAAAAATATCTCAAAATTTATAAAAAGAATGTATGATAATAAAATAAAATTATACAAAATAAAAAAAATAAATGAAAATGAAATAAATATATATATAAATAAAATAGATTATGAAAGAATAATAAAATTAAAAACAATCTATGAAGTAGAACTAATAAATAAAACCGGAATTTTAAAAATAGAAGAAAATATCAAAAAAAATATCTTTTTAATCATATCCCTTATAATAAGTATAATTACCATCTATTTATTAAGTAAAATAATATTTAAAGTAGAAATAATAACAAATAATAAAAAATTAAAAGAAGAATTAAAAATAGAATTAAAAGAAAATGGGATATCTATATATAAAATACAAAAAAATTATAAAGAATTAACTAAAATAAAAACAAAAATAATGGATAAATATAGAAATAATATTGAATGGTTAGAAATAGAAAATAAAGGAACAAAATGTATAATTAAATTAGAAGAAAGAATAAAACAAAATGAAGAACAAGAAAAATCTAAAACAAACATTGTTTCAGCAAAGGACGCGATAATAATGAGTATAGAAGCAAGTAGTGGTATAATTCTAAAAAGAAAAGGCGAAAGCATTAAAAAAGGCGAAGTAATAATAAGCGGTAAAATAAATTTGAACGATGAAGTAAAAGAAGTTGTAGAAGCCAAAGGAAAGGTAATGGGCGAAGTTTGGTATAAAACCAAAGTAAGTTATCCCTTAACATATTATGAAGAAAAACTAACCGGAAAAAAATATACAAGATTTACTCTTTACTTATTCAATAAAGAAATAAATCTATTTAGAAAAAAAGGTAAAATTGAAAGGAAAAATATTATAAAAAGTAATATTTTTAAATTATATAAAGATACTATATATGAAGTAGAAATAATAGATAATATCTATAATTATGATGAAGCAATTGAAAAAGCCCTCGAACTCGGAAGAAAAAATATAAAAAGTAAACTAAATGACGAAGAACACATAATTTATGAAAAATGTTTGAAAGTTTCTTTAAATGATAGTAAAATAGAATTAGAAATATTTTATGCAGTATATGAAAACATTACCGCTTATGAAAGGATTGAAGAAAATGGTTAGAGAAATAGTAAGAAACGTAATGGTCCAAATATGGCCAATGATTGTAATTATATCAGTCATTTTAATAACATTCAGATTAACATACCTAATAGTAAACCATAAAAAGTTCTATCCATATAAAGAAATATTACTATATGGCTTTGTTGTTTATATACTGTGTTTATTCTATGTTGTAACCTTTAAAGATGTATCTTGGTCAGCAAATAACTTTATACCCTTTAAAGAAATACTAAGATACGATATATCAAGTGATGCTTTCTATAAAAATATAATCGGAAATATGTTTATGTTTATACCACTAGGATTTTTTGCCGGTTATATTCTAAAGCTAAGAAATGTTAAACCAGCCTTATTAATATCATTTATAGTATCTGTTGCAATTGAATGCACCCAATTATTTATAGGCCGTGTCTTTGATGTTGATGACATAATGTTAAATATTGTCGGTGGAACATTAGGATACTTTATATATGTAACAATCAACTTTATTCAAGATCATATGCCAAAAGTATTACAAAATGTTATAATCTACAATATCATAGTAATATTAATAGTAATATTATTAATAATGTATTTACTAAAAATTATCAATATTTCTGGAGTATAGGTTGTTTTATTTAAAATAGTATATTATAATAAATATGTGATTAGTTATGAGTATTGGAATATTTAATAAAACAGAAGAAAAAATTGATAAAAGTTTTGTAAGAAAAGTTGTAAAACACACTTTAAAGAAAATGGAAGCTGAAAAAAGTGAAGTAAACATTATATTTGTAGGTTTAGAAGAAATTCACGAAATCAATAAAACATATAGAAACGTAGATAGACCAACAGATGTAATATCATTCGCTCTAGAAGATACAGAAGATGTAACCGTTTATGAAGAAAGAGTTCTAGGAGATATTTATATTTGCTTAGATAAAGTTCACGAACAAGCTAAAGAATATGGTCATACAGAAATAAGAGAAATGGCCTTTCTAATTGTTCACGGACTCTTACATTTATTAGGTTATGATCATATGATAAAAGAAGAAGAAAAAATAATGTTTGGTCTTCAAGAGGAGATTTTAAATGAAATGGGAATTACAAGATAAAGAAAAAAGAAGTGGCATTAAAGGAAATCATTTACAAAGGTATTTAAAAAGTTTTTTAAATGCTATGAGTGGAATAATATATGCTATAAGATATGAACATAATTTTATAATTATCTTACTAGCAATTATAGTAACCACTATATTAGGTTTTACCTTTGATGTAACTAAAATAGAATGGTGCATAATAATACTATGTTTTGGACTAGTATTTGCATGTGAACTAATCAATAGCGCGCTTGAAGCAAATGTTGATTTAGTAACATTAGAAAGAAAATCATTAGCAAAAATCGCCAAAGACTGTGCATCAGCTGCAACATTAATCTTATCTATAATGTCCCTAATAATTGGCATTATTATATTTATAAAATAAAAAGAGGTGGAATATGAGTATACTAGCAAGTATAATTGCTTGTTTATTTTTACCAGCAGGAATGTTTATATCGTTTGGTTTTAGAAAAACAGATAGATTCCTTCAGTTTATGATGGCAAGTACACTTGGTCTAGGAGCATCTTTAATAATGGTTGAATTGTTGCCAGATGCTGCTAAAGGAATAGGCGAAGCCTTTAAAGGATCAAACAAGATCGTTCTATTGATAGGCTATATTTTAATAGGAACAATCATAATGAAAATATGTGATATCTTTTTACCAGATCATACTTTAACAAAAGATAATAAAAAGAATCATTATTTACACGTAGGATTAATAACAAGTCTAGCTATTATTGTCTATAATATTATAGTTGGAATGAAAATTAATATGACATTGCATCCGTTTATGCTATCATTTGGTTTAGGATTTTGTAATCTTTTATTTGGAATCTTATTATCAGGTCTATTATCAAAATCACTAAGTAAAAAAAATCTAATAATAACAATAAGTATAATTAGCTTATCTGTAATAATAGGTAATATTTTTTGCACGATATTAACAAGTTATTTTAATATAACAACAAGTATTATGACATTTATCGGAACAGTTAACTTAGGTATGTTCATTTATATAACACTAATGGAATTATTTTTAAACCTTTTAAAATATAAAGATACATATATAACAGTTCTTGGAATAATATTTGGAACACTTTTATTATTTATAAGCCACTTATTCTATATATAAAGGAGAAAATATGACACCACACATAAACGCAAAAGAAGGAAAAATCGCTAAAACAGTATTAATGCCAGGTGATCCTAAAAGAGCAAAATATATAGCTGAAAACTATCTAGAAAACTATGAATTAGTAAGTGATGTAAGAGGAATACTAGCATACACTGGCTTCTATGAAGGGAAAAAAGTAACCATAATGGCATCAGGAATGGGTAACCCAAGTATGGGAATCTATTCATATGAGTTATATAAATATTATGATGTTGAAAATATAATAAGAATAGGATCTTGCGGAGCATATGATGAAAATATCAATATTTATGATATCATATTAGTAGAATCAAGCTACTCAGAATCAACATATGGACAAGTTCAAAATGGTGATAATGGAAATATCTTATATTCATCAAGTGAATTAAATGATAAAATATTAAAAACTGGACATAATATTATTGTCGGACGAGTTCATTCTTGCGATGCCTTCTATAATAACGTAGATATAAAAAAATTAAACAAAGAAAAAAAATGCTTAGCAGTTGAAATGGAAACATTTGCATTATTCCATAACGCTAAAGCCTTAAATAAAAAGGCTACTGCCTTACTAACAGTATCTGACTCCTTAGTAACCGGAGCATCATTAGATGCAGAAGCAAGAGAAAAGAACTTTAAAGAAATGATGGAAATCACATTAAAATCAGTATAACAATACTGACTTTTTAAAAAGGAGGAAAAATGAAACTACACCAAATTAAAACCGATAAATTCAAAACAGTTTATATAAGAGTAGACTTCAGAAGAAAAATAAAAAAAGATGAAATAACAAAAAGAAATATTTTAGCAGATATGTTAAATAGAGGCACTAAAAAATATAAAACAGAAAGGGAAATGGTAATTCAAAGTGAAGAATTATATAATGCAAATTATGGATATAATGTATGTTCATCCGGAAATTATTCAATAATGAGCTTTAGTATAACTACACTAAGTGACAAATATACAGAAGAAGGAAATCTAGAAAAAGTAATAGCATTCATAATGGAAATGATCTTTGATCCAAATGTAAACAATAAATCATTTGATGAACAAACATTAAATATAAGTAAAAACTATATAAGAAAATATATAGAAGATATCTATGATAGCCCGAAACGCTACGCAAGAAATCGCATAAGAGAAATAATGAGTCCGTCATCACCATTTTCTTATCATCAAGATGGTTATATCGAAGATTTAGAAAAAATAGACGGAAATAATTTATATGAATATTACTTAAACGTTTTAAAAAACGATACCGTAGATATATATGTAATAGGTGAATACAATAATATAGATATAATAAATAAATATTTTAAAGAAACTAAAGAAAAAGTATTAAATCATATAATTGAACACAAAAAATATAGAACAAATCTCAAAAAAGTTATTGAAACAAAAAAAGTAAGACAATCAACATTCACTCTTGGATGTAAAATAGAACCAATGGATGCCTATGAAATGCAATATGTCGCAAGTATTTATTCTTTTATTCTAGGTGGATCGCCAGATAGTAAACTATTCCAAAACGTAAGAGAAAAATCATCACTATGTTATAATATAGCAAGTACCATCGCGCCCGTTACTAATAGTATGTTTGTATATGCAGGAATAGATAAGAAAAACTATAACAAAACCCTAAAAGAAGTATTAAAACAAATTGAAAGTATGAAAAATGGTGAATTTACTGAACAAGAAATAGAAAATGCTAAAACAACATTTAAAAGCAGTATAAAAGAACTATATGATTCAGAAATAAGCCTTGTAAGTAGTATGGCAAGCGTTGAATATTTAAAATATGATACATTAGAAGAAAGAATTAAAAAAATTGATAAAGTAACGAAAGAAGAAATAATCGAATTAGCAAAAAAAATAAAACCCGATTCAGTATATTTAATAAAGGGGGTATTAGATGAAAAAAATTAATCTATCACATCTAGATTTAGAAATGTATTATGATAAAATAAATAATCTAGAAGTTTATGTTGTACCAAACAATAAAGGTGAAGGCAACTATGCAGTATTAACAACAAAATATGGCTCAATTGATAACAAATTTATCTTAGATGATAAAGAAATAATCACGCCACAAGGAGTCGCACACTTTTTAGAACACAAAATGTTTGAAAGTGAAAACGGAACTGATCCCTTTAATTTCTATGCTGAAAAAGGTGCAGATGCTAATGCATCAACATCATACTTTAAAACAAGCTATCTCTTTTCTGGAAGTGATAACTTTGAAGAAAACCTTAAATTTTTACTAGAATATACAAACAAACCATATTTTACAGATGAAAATATTGAAAAAGAACAAGGAATTATTGGCGAAGAAATAAAAATGGTAAGAGATGATCCATATAGAAGAATGTATGAAGAAATAATGAATAATGTATTTATAAATCATCCAATAAAAAACTCAGTTATCGGAACCAAAGAAAGTATAGCAAGTGTGACAAAAGAAGACTTATATAAAGTATATAATAGTTTTTACCAAAACTCTAATATGATCCTTGTAGTAACTGGTAAGGTTGATTGCAAAAAAGTATTTGAAATAGTCAAAAAATATAGAAAAGATAATACATCGAAAATAAACGTACAAAAAATCAAATATGATGAACCAGATAAAGTTGAAAGAGAATCAAGTACTATTATTATGGATGTATCAGTACCAAAAGTAAGTATGAGCTACAAAATAAATATTGATGAATTAAACCTAAATAAAATAGATATAATGACATATGCAAGTATTTATTTAAACAGTAAATTTGGTGGTTCATCAATCTTTAATGAAAAAATGAAAAATCAAGGAATAATGGCAGAATCCTGTGGATTTGACTATGATATTATTGATAACCATCTAGTACTAACTATATTTGGTGAAAGTAAAAATTATAATGAATTACTTGAAAATATAGAAAAAGAAGTATTAAATAAAGAAATAGAAGAAAATAGTTTTTATAGATATAAAAAAGTTTTAAAAAGTAATTTAATATATACAAGTGAAAATATCTATGCAATGAATGATAATATAACAGCATCAATAATTAAATATGGAAAATATGAAGATAGATATAATATAATTGAAAAATTAAATCTAAAAGACTATGAACTATTTATAAAAACATTAAACTTTAAAAATAAATCAAGTTTGATAATAAAAAATAATCAATTTTAGAAATATTTTTCTAAAACATATTGAAAAAATTGACTTTAAATAAATTATATACTATAATTTATGGTAGTAATGGAGGAAAAATGTATAAAGTTATATTAATTATAGTATGCATACTATTAATAGCCATCGTATTACTTCAAAGTGGAAAAGCAGAATCAGCAGCAGGAGCATTTACAGGTGGTAATGAAAATTTATTCGCAAATAGAAAAGAGCGCGGAGGAGAACTATTTATAAGTAGATTAACTTTCGTTCTAGGAATAATATTCTTCATTCTATGTATGTATAAAGGATTTTAAAGTAAAACATAGTAAAGTTGCTATGTTTTTTCTTTTATTATAAACAATAATATGCTATAATAATGTAAGTAAGCAGTAAAAGGAAGATGTATAATGAAAAAAAGAAGAAAGCAAACGAGAAATATATGTATTTTTTTATCAATTATTTCAATTATATTGACAATAGTTTTTTTTGTGTATTTAATTAATTTAAATATGTTACCAAATAAATATTTAATTATGTTAGGAGTAATAATAGGCGTAATATATGTATTATTACTATTATTAATAATTCCTAAAAAAGTAAAAATATCACTTAAAATAACAAGTACAATAATATTGTTATTAATATCGGGAATTCTATTTTATTCAGGAGTTGTTTATGTAGATAAATTAATTGATTTTCTAGATAAAATTGATAATTCCATAGTTCAAAAAGAAACCTTTTATGTACTTGTATTAGAAGAGGATAGAACAAAAGATATAAATGAATTATTAAATAAAAAAATAGGTTATTATAATTCAGCATCCGCTAAAGAAAATAATGGAAAAGCATTTAAAATGTTAGACAAAAAAATAACTTATGATAAAAAAGAATATGAGAATATAGAAGATTTATTAAATGGATTAAATGATAAAGAAGTATCTGCTATATTAATTAATGAATCAGTTTATAGTTTGATTAAAACAGATCTAGCATATTTAGGAATAAAGGTAAAAGATTTAGATACAGTTCAAATATTAGTTGAAACAATAGATATTGTAAAATATGTTGATGTAACTAATACACCATTTAATTTATATATTGCTGGCGGGGATGCTTATGGTTCTATAGGATATGTTACAAATACTGATGTAAATATGGTAGCAACTATTGATCCTGTTAATAATAGAATCTTATTAACATCAATTCCAAGAGATTATTATGTTGAATTACCAGGCAAAGGTGCAAAAGATAAATTAACACATGCTGGCTACTATGGTATTGAAACATCTGTTAAAGCTGTAGAAGAGTTACTTGATATAGAAGTTAACTATTATGCAAAAGTAAACTTTTCAACAGTTGAGAAAGTAATTGATGCTATAGGTGGAGTAGATATATATAATGAAGTTGAATTCTCTGAAAATGCCTTCCATAAATATACTTTTAAGCAAGGAAACTTACACTTAAATGGAAATGAAGCATTAGCATATGCTAGAGAAAGAAAATCCTTTTCAAATGGGGATGTACAAAGAGTTAAAAACCAACAAAAAGTATTAACAGCAGTTATAAAGAAAATGACATCATCAACAACATTAATAACTAGTTATTCCAAAATATTAGATAGTATAAGTGATAATTTTAATACTAATTTAGATAATAAAAGTATGGCTAAATTAGTAAAAAAACAATTGAGTAATATGAAAGGGTGGACAATAGAAACACAAAACTTAATAGGCTCTGATTTCTATACATATAATACATATACATATCCTAATTTAGAATTGTATGTTATGAAACAAAATGATGAGTCAGTTAAAAACGCGAGAAATAAAATAAAAGAATTTGTGAAGTGAGGATTACATAGATGAAACCATTAGTAAGTATTATATCTCCAACATATAATGATGAAAAAACCATTAAAAATACAATAAAATCAGTCATCAATCAAAGCTACAAAAACTGGGAAATGATAATTGTTGATGATTGTTCCAAAGATAATACCGGAGAAATAATAAAAAAATTTCAAGAACAGGACAAAAGAATAAAATATATTAAACTTAATGAAAATTCGGGGGCGAGTGTGGCTAGAAATAAAGCCATAAAAGAAGCAAAGGGTAAATATATTGCATTCCTTGATTGTGATGATTTATGGTTTAACAAGAAATTAGAAAAACAAGTAAAATTTATGGAAGATAATGATTATGCATTCACATATACTGATTATGAATATATGGATCAAAATGGAAAAATTCTAAACAAAAAAAGAGTTTGTCCTAAAAAAGTTAGTTATTTTCGAATGCTACTAGGGGATTCGATTGGATGTTTAACGGTAATGTATAATAAAGAAAAAACAGGTTTAATTCAGATTCCTGTGTTAAGAAAAAGAAATGACTATGCATTGTGGTGTAAAGTATTAAAAAAAGTAAAAAAAGGTTATAAATATGATGCTGTTTTATCAAGATATAGGGTTAGTGAAAAATCAATATCTTCTGGAAAAAAAAGTAAACTTTTGAAATATCATTATCAAATGCATAGAGAATGCAATGGATTCAATTCGTTGGTTGCAATATTTTTTACTTGCACTAACATAATTGTGTATATAACAAACAAATTTTTTAGAGATAAGGAATCAAAATGAGGTGTTTTTGATGTATAAGGTAGCAATTTGTGGCCATTTTGGTGGAAATAAAAAGTTTTTTGATGGACAAACGACGAAAACAAAAAATTTATATGAAGTATTAGCTGAAAAATATGGTGAAAATGAAATATATGTAATTGATACATATAATTGGAGAAAAAATCCATTTATGCTGTTAAAAAAATGTGTAACTGCATCGAAAAAATCAAAAAATATTATTATTTTGCCAGCACATAATGGTGTTAAAGTATTTGTTCCATTATTTACAAGATTAAAAAAAATATTTAATTTTTCACTATTTTATGATGTAATTGGCGGATGGCTGCCGTCATTTGTCAAAGACAAAAAAGGTCTACAAAAAAATTTAAAGAAAATCGATAAAATATTTGTTGAAACAAATAGAATGCAAAAAGAACTGCAAAATCTAGGATTTAATAACATAGAAAAAATGGTAAATTTTAAAAGTATAAAACCAATCAAAGAAAATGAAATAAAAAAAGACTTTAAACAACCATATCATATTTGTACATTTTCCAGGGTAATGGAAGAAAAAGGAATTGAGGATATAATAAGAGTAGTTAGAAGCATAAATACAAAGGAGAAAAAAGTTGTATACGAATTAGATATATATGGACAAGTTGATAAAAACTACGAAGAAAAATTTAAAAGTATTCAAAAAGATATGCCAGAGTATATAAAATACAAAGGATGTATTGATAGCTCAATGTCAAAAGAAACTTTAAAAAATTACTACTTGCTAATTTTCCCAACAAAGTTTAAGACAGAAGGAATACCTGGAACAATAATAGATGCATATTTTTCCGGCTTGCCAGTAGTGGCAACGAATTGGGAAAATGCTACTGAAATAGTGGATAATGAAAAAACCGGTTATATTATAAAAATGAATGATTTAAATGAACTAGAAAAAAAATTGCTCTTTTGTTTAGATAATGTCGAAGTTGAAAAAATGAGAAAGAAAGCATTGGATAAAGCACAAGAATATGTTTCAACTAATGCAATTAAAACTTTATTAGATAGTTTAAAATAGGTGTAAGATGAAAAGATTATTATGTATAGTATCAAGTATGGATAGGGGCGGAGCAGAAACATTTTTAATGAAGATCTATCGACAATTAGATAAAAACAAATATCAGATGGATTTTTGTGTTTCAAAACGTGAAACTGGATTTTATGATGATGAAATAAAAAAAATGGGTGGAAAAATATATTATGTTCCACCAAAAACAAAAAGAATTATAAAGAATTTCTTCAATATAAAAAAAATTGTAAAAGAAAAACAATATAAATACGTTTTGAGGACAAGTCAACAATCTCTTGCAGCCTTGGATTTACTAGCAGCAAAATGCGGTGGTGCAAGAATATTAATATATAGATCAAGTAATGCAGGCGTGACAAATGCAAAAATTATAAATAATATATTTAAGCCTTTGCCTAAAATCATTCCGAATGTAAAATTAGCACCTTCTATCAAGGCTGCAGAGTTTGTTTTTGGTAAAAGAGCAGTTTTAAATAATGATGTTATAATTTTACATAATGCATTAAATTATGATGATTTTGAATTTAAGAGTGAAATAAGAGACAAAATACGAAATGAACTAAAAATAAAAAATGAAGTATTATATGGGCATATTGGAAGATTAAACAAACAAAAAAATCATACATTTTTACTTGATGTTTTTAGTGAAATATTAAAAAAACAAGAAAATAGTAAGTTATTATTAATTGGTGATGGTGAGCTAAGGCAGAATATTATTGATAGAATAAATGAGTTGAGAATAGAAAAAAATGTTATTTTCTTAGAAGCTCAAAAAAATGTAAATGAATATTTTATGGCGATGGATAAGATGATTTTTCCTTCATTGTTTGAGGGAATGCCAAATGTTATAATAGAAGCCCAAGCTTCTGGGTTACCATGTTATATTTCTAATACAATAACTGAAGAGGCAAATATAACAGGATTAGTAAAATATATTGATTTGAATAAAAGTTCAAAAGAATGGGCGAATATAATTTTAAGTGATGAAATAAATAAAAGAAAAGATTTTAAAGATAAATTCATTGAGAAAAAATATATGATTCAACAAATTGTTGATGAATTTGTTAAAAATTGTTATAAAGAAAGTGAATGATGTAGTAGTGATTGAGAAATCATGGGATTGGCCGACATTAATATTATATGTTTTATTAGCAATAACTATAATGTTCTTGTCTATGGCATCAATAAAAGCAAAAAAACAAAATGAAAGAATAAAAATAAAAAAAATAAACATTGAAAAAAAATATATATATTATGTTATGATTTATATTGTTTTTATATTATTTTCAACTTTTAGAGTTGTTTCTAATGGAATAGGTGGAACAGACACCATAACATATATAGAACATTTTAAAAATATGAAATATGTAAGATTTTTTTCAATTGCAAATTTAACACTTAATGATTTTGAATATCTATATTATAATTTAATGTATGTTGTTAAATTATGTGGTGGAGCATACATAAATTTTGAATTTTTAATTCATTCATCTATAATTATATCCTATATATATATAATAGATAAATGTTTAAATGAACCAAAATCATCAGTTGTGGTTATTCTGTTTTTTATACCTTTATTAAAAAGCTTGAATATAATAAGAAATTGTTTTGCTGCTTGTTTAGGCTGTGTAGGTTTAGAAAAAGTTAATGAGAATAAAAAAGTAGCAGGAGTTTTATTAATATTAGCAGCTTTTTTGTCACATTATATGGCTATAGTTTTGTTTGTATTTCTACTTTTTAACAAATTTTTTCCAAATAATTGGATTAACAAAAAAACCGAAATTCTCTTACCTATTGTATGTCTTTTAATGGGTGAGCTTTCCTTGCCTATAATTAAGATGTTGATAGACCATTCTGGTTTTTCTGGTTATTTAAATAAGATACAAGTATCACTACTTGGCTATGTTCCAATAATTACATTATACTTAGTTATGATATTTACTGACGATTTTAAAAATTATGTAATAAAAAATAAACACTATGTATATTTTAAAGCACATATCTTCATGATAAGCATATTACCAATAACTATTATGATAGGTGCTGCATCTCGTGTAATGCTATTCTTTGAAATACCAAAATATATTCTTTACTCAGATTTGTTTGTTATATATAGGAATAAAATAAATAACAAAACAGCATATGATGTAATTGTCATTTTATCATTGATAATATGGCTAATATTCAGAATATATAGAATGTGGAATGGTTATGGCTTGATGCCATATAAAAACAAACTGTTTAATTGGTAAAAATTACAACAATAATTGCAAAAAAGAAAGGAAATAATCAACGTAGAATTAATACTACTTCTACAAGATGGTTATATTAGAATTTATGAGTACAATAATAAAATATATAAAAGAACCAAAAAAAATAATTCTATATTTAATGAATAAAGGGGTATTTAAATATTTACCTGATAAAAAATATATAGAATTAAAATACTATCTTGAAATGAACGAAAAATTAGATTTAGAAAATCCTAGAGACTATAGTTCGAAGCTACAATGGCTAAAATTATATGATAGAAATCCAATGTATACTGAATTAGTTGATAAATATGAATCAAAAAAATATGTGAAAAAAACAATCGGAGAAGAATATATTGTTCCAACAATAGGAATATATGATAAATATGAAGAAATTGACTTTGAGACTCTTCCAAATGAATTCGTTATAAAAACAACTCACGGATGTGGGGGCGGAGAAATATGTACGGATAAGTCAAAAATTGATTACAAGATGCTAAAAAAAGAAATAAACAAGAGTTTGAAAAATAATTATTTCTATAATCACAGAGAATACCCATATAAGAATGTAAAACCACGAATTATTGTTGAAGAGTTATTGAAAAATAATGATGGAAGTCAGTTGATTGAGTATAATATATTTTGCTTTAATGGAATTCCAAAATACATTTTAGTATGTTATGGTGACAAAAGAAAAAATAGATATAATGATTATTACGATATAAATTTAAAGAAACTTGATGTAAAAATAAAATATAAAACATCAAATGAAATCCACAAATTCCCATCGGAAATCAAAAAAATGATTGAGCTTTCTAAAAAATTGAGCAAAGGAATTCCTAGCTTAAGAGTTGACTTTTATTATGTAAATAACAAAATATATGTTGGTGAATTAACATTTTTCCATTGGGCAGGATTCTTAAAATTTGAGCCAAAAGAAGAAAATATAAAATGGGGCAAAGAATTACAACTTCCTAAAGGATGCAAAAGAAAATGAAAAAAGCACTAAAAAATTTTGTGACGGATGCATTTCCGGAAATAATAATGATATTTCTAAATTTAATTTTACTAAAATTATTTTATAGTAGGCTTGGAACTGATGTTTATGCATTATATCAATTGTTTTCACAATATTTTGCATACTTACTTCTTGCAGAAGCCGGATTTTCAAGTGCTGCATTAGTTTCATTATATAAGCCACTGGCTGACAATAACACGAATGAAGTTAATAAAAAGTTATCAGGAATAAGTTTTATCTTCAGAAATATAGGCATAATAATTATAGTTTTAGCTATTATTATATCATTTATTATTCCTTTTACAATAAAAGGAAATACATTGGATACATTTTACATAGTAACTACATTTATATTATTTGCCATTTCTAACTCGATTAATTACTTTTTCTTTACATATAGAATATATTATGATGCAAAAGGTGAAAAATATATTCCTAATTTAGTTTATCAAATTGGATCAATCATAAAATATTTAGTGGAAATTATAATACTCCTTTTAAGAGCAGATTTTTGGATAGTTCTAGTGGGTTGTATAGTTTGTAATTTAGCAACTAATATATTTATGAAAAAATATGCTCAAAAAAAAGAAAAAAATATATGCATTGATAAGAAAAATCGAGATACATCAATGTTTAAGGATACAAAAGATTTGATTGTTCATAAAATAAGCGGAGTTATTGCAAATAATATTGATATAGTTTTGATTTCTGCAAACCTTGGTTTAAAAGAAGTTGCAATCTATGGTGCGTACAACTATATCTTAAATGAAATAAATAAAATAATAAGTAAAATTGGAACGTCACTATATTCTATAATTGGAAAAACATATTTTGAGAAAGATAACCATAAAATAGATAAAAATAAATTTATTCAATATAATTCTTTTTTATATTTCTTGGCAACAATTATTTGCGCATCACTTATCTTCTCATATAACTCATTTATAAGTGTTTTTTATGGACCAGAAATGGTTGCAACAAATATTGTTACATATATGTTTATAATATTAATATATATACAAATAATTCGAACAACATTGAATACTTATGTAAATGCATGTGGAGTTTTTAGGGAAACAAAAGTATGCACAGTAGCAGAAGGAATAATTAATTTAATTTTGACTCTAATCTTTATAAGATATTTTAAAATGTCTGGTGCTTTAGCTGCAACGATAGTATCATTAATAATTGCTGATTTCATAATCAAGCCAATAGTAATTAAAAGAAAATTGCAAATTTTTAATATGAAAGAATTTTATCGCGAGTTTTTTTTAAACTCTACAATTGCATTTATATTAATTGCACTTAATGCCATTATTATCAAAATTAGTGTCAATTCATTAATAAAATGGTTTGGTGTATCAGTAATCATATTTATCATAAATACAATTATTGCTATTGCATACTTTATGCTCATAGGGAGAATTGGTTGGTTAAAGGATGTAATAAATAAGTTGAGGAGAAAAAATGAAAATAAGCATAATAATACCAGTATATAATTCTGAAAAATATATAAAAAAATTACTTAAAAGCATATTAACACAAAGTTATTTAAATTATGAGATAATATTAGTAAACGATGGATCAACAGATCAAAGTTACGAAATAATAAAAGAATATGAAAAAAAACATAATTGTGTTAGAGTTTATTCACATAAAAATTGTGGACCAGGATTAACAAGAAAAGAGGGCTTTTTGAAAGCAACTGGTGATTTAATTTTCTTTGTTGATAGTGATGATGAATTATACGATAACAAAGTGTTAGAAAAAATAAACAATATATTTAAAGACAAGAACATAGATTTATTGATGTTTGAAGCAAAACAAATACCTGATGATATGAAAAAGCACAAAGTAATATACAAAGGGGATTTGAAGAGGGGCAAACACTATGTTCAAGAGTTAGATGATTGCATTGTTGAAGGATCATTGTGTTTAAAAGTGTTTAAAAAAGAAAAGTTTGATGAGAAATTTTTCATTAACTCATACAATTATGAAGATGTCTATACAACATATATGTATTTAAACAATTGTAAAATGTTTTATTATTTAGATGAACCATTATACATAATTAACAGGCACGAAGAAAATAATTCATTAACCAAAAACATTGATATTAATAAAATTATAAAATCAATTGATATAATCATAAAAATCAGTGAAGGTACAATTCTAAAACGCTCAGTAGAACTAATGGCATTAAATTATTATCTTGGAAATATAAAAAAAATATTTATAAGAAATGAAAGTGTAGAAAGCAAAAAAAATCTATATAGAAAATTAAAAGAATTAAGGAAAAGTTTTGACAAAAATGCAATTCAATTATGTAAACAAAAATTCAAGAAAAAAACAGTATATTTATATTTATTAGTAAAAATATTTGTGTAGGAGGATAAAAGTATGAAAACATATTTAATAACTGGTGGAGCTGGATTTATTGGTTCTAGCTTAGCAGATGATTTATTAGAAAAGAATAATAGGGTAGTAGTAATAGATAATTTTTGTGATTTTTATGATCCAAAAATAAAAGAGAATAATATTAAAAACGCTTTAAACAAAGAAAATTATAAATTATATAGGGGAGATATAAGGGATAAAGATTTACTTAATAAAATATTTAATGAAAATAATATAGATATTGTAGTTCATTTAGCAGCTATGGCTGGTGTTAGACCAAGTATAGAAAACCCTGTTTTATATCAAGAAGTAAATTGTTTGGGAACACAAAATATACTTGAATGTATGAAAGAAAAAAGAATTATGAATTTGGTTATGGCATCAAGTAGTAGTGTGTATGGCAATTCAAAAACTGTACCATTTAAAGAATCTGATATAGTTGATTTTGCTATTAGTCCATATGCAGCAACTAAAAAAGCTAATGAGGTAATGACTCATGTTTATCATAAACTATATAATATGAATGTTATAATGTTAAGATTTTTTACTGTTTATGGTCCAAGACAAAGACCTGATTTGGCAATCAATAAATTTACAAGATTGATGTTAGAGGGGAAAAAAATACCAATGTTTGGCGACGGTAGTACTTCAAGAGATTATACATATATTGGTGATATAGTTGATGGTATTGAAAGAAGCGTTAATTATTGTTTAAATAATAGTAATGTTTACGAAATACTTAATTTGGGTAATTCATCACCGGTATCATTAAAGGAAATGATTAATATAATTGGAAAATGTTTAAATGTTGTACCAGATATTGAGGAATTACCTATGCAACCTGGTGATGTTGATCGAACCTTTGCTTGTATTGATAAAGCCAAAGATATGATTGGCTATAATCCTCAAACACCTTTTGAAGAAGGAATAAAAAAATTTGTAAAATGGTATAGAAGATAAAAAGCCAAAAAAGTGCAAAAACAACCTCGAAAAGACTAAAAAAGGTCTTTTTTTTTGCAAAAATGTAAAAATAACTATATTATTTGCAAAAATTGTGTTATATTATTTAAGGAGGTAATTTTATGAAAGTAGCAGTAGCTGGAACAGGATATGTAGGACTAGTAACAGGAGTCGCACTAGCTCATATCGGTCATAATGTCACGTGTGTTGATGTTGATGAAGAAAAAATAAAAGTAATGAAATCAGGAAAAAGTCCAATTTATGAACAAGAACTTGAAGAATTGATGAATGAGGATAAGGAAAGATTAACATATACAACAGATTATAAAATGGCATATAAAGATGCCGATGTAATTTTTATTGGTGTTGGAACACCTGAGAGAATTGATGGTTCAGCAAATCTTGACTATGTAAAAACAGTAGTAAGACAAATTGCAGAAAGCGTTGAAAAGGATGTAGTAGTAGTTGTAAAATCAACAGTACCAATTGGAACAAATGATAAAGTTGAAGAATATTTAAAAAATAACGTAAAAAAAGGAATAAAAGTGTATGTTGCATCTAATCCCGAGTTCCTAGCGCAAGGAACAGCCGTAAGAGATACTTTATATGCATCAAGAATTGTTGTAGGAACTGAAAATAGAGTGGCAGAAAGAATAATGAAAAAACTATACTCACCACTTACAAAGAAACCATATAAAGTACCATATTTAGCAATGAACAGAAGAAGTGCGGAAATGGTAAAATATGCATCAAATGATTTTTTAGCACTTAAAATATCATATATAAATGAAATTGCAAACTTCTGTGAAAAAGTAGGTGCTGATATTGAAAACGTAACAAAAGGAATGGGTTATGATTCAAGAATAGGAAATAAGTTCTTAAAAGCTGGAATCGGGTTTGGTGGTTCTTGCTTTCCAAAAGATACAAAAGCATTACATTGGTTAAGTAAAGATTTTGACTGTGAATTAAAAACAGTTAAAGCTTGTATTGAAGTAAACAAAGCTCAAAAAATACTTATGTATAAAAAGTTAAAAGAATATATTGAGAATTTGGAAAACAAAAATATTGCAGTATTAGGTTTAACATTTAAACCAGGAACTGATGATTTAAGAGAGGCACCATCAATTGATAATATTGAATTATTATTAGATGAAGGCGCTAATGTAAGAGCGTATGATCCAATAAGCATTGAAAGTTTTAAAAAAAGAATTGAACCAAAAATTAAATTGGATAGTATAAACGGCAAAATAGAATATTTTGATACTATTGATGAAACAATTAAAGGTGCTGATGCCGCATTAATAATGACAGAATGGCCTGAAATAGTAAATTATAATATTGATAATTATGAAACACTAATGAATAATCCATTAGTATTTGATGGAAGAAATTGTTATAGTCTAAAAGATGCTGAAAAAGCAAATATTGAATATATTTCTGTTGGAAGAGAAAAAGTTTTAAGAAAAAAATAAAGTTTCACGAAAGTGAAATTTTTTTTGTAAATTAAAAGTAATTTTCAAACTTTTATCGTATAGTATATATGAACGTTCAAATTATGCAAAAAAATAATTTATCAGGCATTGAAATGATATATGTGGTTTTAAGAAGATATAGTTCAATTATCAAGAAAAAAATATAATGAATTGATGTCCCAAATTGAGACTTCAAAAAAAGTTGTGAAATTAAATGATTTTATATATCACGATAGAAATATAATAGTTGATAATAAAAAATTAAGGAAATTAATTAAATGTATGAAGGAGGAAGTTTATGAATGAAATAATAGTTGATGATAGGATGATAGAAGATATGATATATGAAATAAGAGGAAAGCAAGTAATGCTAGATAGTGATTTGGCAAAACTTTATCAATGTAAGAATGGAACAAAAGAAATAAATCAAGCAGTAAGAAATCATTTACAAAAGTTTCCGGAAAGGTATAGTTTTAAATTAAGTAAAGATGAAATTTGTAGTTTGCGGTCAAAAAAATTGACCACAAATATTAGTAGTATGTCACGAACAACACCAAGAGTTTTTACAGAACAAGGTGTCGCAATGCTTGCAACTATACTAAAATCCAAAAGAGCTGAAGAAGTTAGTATAAAAATTATAGATGCTTTTGTTGAACTGAGAAAATATATAAATGGTAGTTTAATAGAACAAAAATATATAAATGAAATGGTTTTGAAAGATAACAAAAGAATAGATTTATTAGAAGAATCGTTTGACAAAATGAGAGAAAAGACAAAAGTAAGTACAATATTTTATGATGGTGAAATATATGATGCATATTCATTATTATTTAAAATATTAATCAAAGCAAAAAGTAAAATAATTATAATAGATAATTATGCAGGAATTGAATTATTTGATTTAATAAAAGAAATAAAAATAAAAATTATAGTTTATACAAAAAACGTGAATGATGAATTGTTAAAAAATATAATAAAGAATATAACAATTTAGAAATAATAAAATGTGAACTATTTCACGATAGATTTATAATAATTGATAATAAAATATTATACCATTCAGGAGCATCATTTAAAGACTTAGGAAAGAAATGTTTTGCATTAACAAAAATTGAAGATGAAGAAATATTAAAAGGATTGTTAAAATATATGAAAGAGAAAACTAATAAAACAATAGTGATGACAAATGATATGATATATGAAACAATAGAAAAAAAGTAATGATAGATAATGAAATATCAACAAACAATTGAAACATATTAAAGATTATTAATTAAGTATTAAAACATTTGATTGGCAGTTGGATATGTTCTACTATATGAAATTTAGAAAGTTTTGTTCAAACTATTGACGATGATCATAATTTATGATATGATTTACATCGATTGGTACTCAGGAAACTTTCGAAGCCCTGAGTCGTTTTTTGTCAAAGGAAGTGAGTTATGAAAGAATATAAGAATTCTAATGAACTATTAGAGTATATAATATCAAAAGGTGTATCTGTTAAAAACAAAGAAGAAGCTTTAAGCAAAATAAAAACTTATTCTTATTATTCAATCATAAATACCTATAAAGATGTTTTTAAAAATGTAAATAATGAGTATAAAAAGAATGTCTCTTTTGATGAAATATATGCACTATTTGAATTCGATAAAAATTTAAGAAGTATATTTCTAAAATATTTATTAGAAATTGAAATGATCTTAAAATCTTTATTAGCAGAAACATTATCATCAAGATATGGTATAAAAGAATATTTAATTAAGGAAAATTTTGATAATACAGTTAATGAAACAACTATTACAGAATCAATTGATGTTATAGAAGAAGAAATAAATAAGCAAAATGGAAAACATGAAGCAGTTACGCATTATATTAATGAATATGGATTTGTACCACCATATGTATTAACTAAAATTTTAACGTTAGGGGAATTGAGCAGATTATACATTATGTTAAAACAATCAGATAGACAAAACATAAGTAAAATCTTTAAATTATCAGATAAAGTATTAAAACAAATAATTATAAATATGACAATGATTAGAAATATATGTGCTCATAATGATAGATTATTTTCATTTCATAGTAAATTTAGAATATCATTTAAATATATTCAAAAAAACTATAATGAAAATTCTGTTAATGTTTATATGATAATGAAATGTATGGAAAAGTTGCTACCGAAAGATAAGAAAAAAGAATTTGTCAAATTAATTAATAATGAAATAAATATTTTAGAAAAAAAACTTAAATCAATCAAATTAGATAATATTTTGAACATAATGGGTTTTTATAAGAATAATTAACTTATAAATGGTATATACTAAAATTGATTGGTACTTATGAAACTTTCGAAGCCATAAGTCGTCAAATCCCTATGAAAAATCATAGGGATTTTTTTGAAATAACTATTAAATTATGAATTAACAGTTAAATTATTATATAATAATTTGACATTGAAAGCTTTTAAGATTCAAAATTTATAGACTTTGGAGAATTTTTAAGGCTAAATTGCATTGTTATTTAAACAGATCCTAAAAAGTAATAAAGCCTATTCTAAAACTAATCTAAACAAAAGATATTTTAAACTATAAATGTAAATAAATGTAAACAAAATATAAAAAAATGTCTACAACAAGAAAAAAATAGAAAAAAGTCGAATTAAGGAAACAAAAATCTTTTGTTTTTTTTTATAATTTGCTATAATTAATGTGGGGAAGTGCAAAATGAATATATATAATTTAACACTTGAAAAATTAGAACAATACTTTATAAATAAAGGCGATAAAAAATATAGAGCTAAACAAATCTATGAATGGCTATATCAAAAACGCGTTAAATCATTTGATGAAATGGATAATATAAAAAAAGAACTAAGAGAAGAATTAAAAAAAGATTTTTCTTTCGGCAAAATTGAAATTGTATCAAAACTAGAAGATACTGATGTCTATAAATATCTATTTAAACTAGAAGATAATCAAATGGTTGAAGCAGTAGTAATGCATCATGATTATGGCTACAGTATATGTTTATCAACACAAGTAGGATGTAATATGGGTTGCTCATTCTGTGAAAGCGGAAGAAGAAAAAAAGTTCGTAACCTAGAGGTATATGAAATGATAAAACCAATATTACTAATTGAAGAAGAATTAAACGTAAAAATAACAAGAGTAGTACTAATGGGAATAGGTGAACCATTTGATAACTATGGAAACGTAATAGATTTCATAAACATAATAAATAATCCATTTGGTTTAGCATTAGGAACAAGACACATAACAGTATCTACCTGTGGAATAGTACCAAAAATATATGACTTTATAAAAGACGGAAAACAAGTAAATCTTGCAATCAGTTTGCACGCACCAAACAATGAATTAAGAAACAAAATAATGAATATAAACAAAGCATATAAAATAGAAGATGTTATTAAATCAGTCAAAGAATACATAAATAAAACAAATAGAAGAGTAACATTTGAATATATTTTATTAGAAAACGTAAATGATAGCTTAAAAGAAGCAAAAGAATTAACTGAACTCTTAAAAGGTATGAATGCTTATGTAAACCTAATTCCATACAATGAAACAAGTCATATCGAATATAAAAGATCAAGCGATGAAAAAATAAAAGCATTTCACGAATATCTATTAAAAAACGGAATATGCGCAACAATAAGAAGAGAATTTGGAAGTAAGGTAAAAGCAGCCTGCGGCCAATTAAGATCCGACTACGAGGAGGGAAAAAATGAATAGTTATTATTTAACAGATCCAGGAAAAGTAAGAACCCATAACGAAGATAGCGTTGTTATCCTAACAAATAAAAATGGCGAATCATTAATGATAGTAGCAGACGGAATGGGTGGACACAGATCTGGTGAAATTGCATCAAGTATAGTCGTATCACACGTAGGAAAAAGTTTTTCAGATAAAGAAAGCCTAGGAACAAAAGAAGAAGCCAAAGAATGGATGAAAACAGTAATAAGTGAATCAAACGTTCTAATATATAAATATACAATTGATAACCCAGATAGTATGGGAATGGGAACAACAATCGTAATGAGCTTAGTATCAAAAGAATTCTTACTATTTGGAAATATCGGTGATAGTAGTGGTTATGTCCTAAAAAATAACCATTTGCACAAAATAACAATTGACCATACACTCGTTAATTTACTTGTAAAATCAGGCGAATTAACCGAAGAAGAAGCAAGAGAACACCCAAGAAGAAACGTTTTAATGCGCGCACTTGGAACAAATATGAGTGTAGAAATGGATATATTTGATGTTGAAACAGATGTTGATGGAATACTCCTTTGCAGTGATGGCCTAACAAATATGCTTAAAGATGATCAAATAACAAAAGTATTATTAGAAGAAACACCTGTTGAAAATAAAGTAAAAAAACTAATTATAAAATGCAATAATAGAGGTGGAACAGATAACATTTCAATTGCATACTTAGAGAAGAAAGAGGGATAAAATGTTAAGTAGTGGCCAAGTAATAAATGGAAGATACGAAATAATAAAACTAATAGGCGAAGGCGGAATGGCTAACGTATATTTAGCCTATGATCCAATACTAAAGCGTAATGTCGCCGTAAAAATATTAAGAGGAGATCTATCAAACGATGAAAAGTTTGTAAAAAGATTTAAAAGAGAAGCAATCTCTGCATCATCACTCGCACACCCTAATATTGTTGAGATTTATGATGTGGGAGAAGAAAATGGAAACTATTTTATAGTTATGGAATATGTTGATGGTGTAACCTTAAAAACCTTAATCAAAAAAAGAGGAAAAATGATTCTAGCCGAAGCCTTAGATATTACAAAACAAGTAGCATCAGGACTAGAATGCGCTCACGCAAGTTGTATAATTCATAGAGACATTAAACCACAAAATATAATGGTTTTAGATGATGGATTAGTAAAAATAACCGACTTTGGAATTGCCGTTGCAAGTAATTCGGAATCATTAACTCAAACAAACTCTGTAATGGGATCAGTTCATTATTTGCCACCAGAACAAGCGAACGGAACTGGCTCAACAGTAAGAAGTGATATATACTCTCTAGGTATAATGATGTTTGAAATGTTAACAGGAAAAGTACCATTTAAAGGAGAAACAGCCGTTGAAATTGCAATCAAACAACTAAAAGAACCATTACCAAGTATATCTATGTATAGAGATGATATACCACAAAGTGTAGAAAATATAATATTAAAAGCATGCGCTAAAAATCCAGAAAATAGATATGAAAACGTATCACAAATGCTATATGATTTAGACCATTGTCTAGATCCAGAGCACAAGTATGATCGTAAATATATTTATAAATACCCAGAAAAGATGGTAACAAAAGATATGGAACCAAAAGAAGAAAAAAAAGAAGAAAAGAAAAAAGAAGAAACAATTGAACAAATATCACTATTTGATGAACCAAAAAAAGAAGAAAAACCAAAGAAAAAAGTATCAAGAGTAATATTAATATCACTACTTAGTATATGTGCTCTTGCAGTTATCGGTATATTAGTAGCAGTTATCTTCTTCTCAAAAAGTAAAGTAAAAGATATAGTTGTACCAAATGTAACAAATAAAACAACTGAAGAAGCAATAAAAGAACTTGAAAATATCGGACTTATAGTTGAAGATGAAATCCTTGAAGTTAACAGTTCTGCAGTAGAAGAAGGATTAGTTGTAAAAACAAACCCATTAGCAGGTAGAACCGTAAAAACAGGAACAAATATAAAAATATATATATCATTAGGCGCTAAAGGAATAACATTAGAAGACTATAAAGGAAAGAATTATCTAGAAGTAAAAGGTGCTCTTGAAGCATATGGCATCAATGTTATAATCGAAAAAGAAGAAGTAGAAGAAACTGATCCAAAAGAAGACTTGATAATTAAACAAAATCCAGAAGTAGGTACAAAAGTAAATGAAGGAAGTACAGTAACACTTTATATACCAGATATTAAAATCTTATATCCAGACTTTACTGATGGAACATATACCGAAAAAGCAGTACGTGAATTCTGTGAAAAATACAATGTAATATTATCAGTTGAATATGATGAAAACACTAACTATCCAGAAGGAACAATAATTCACCAAACAAGAGATGCAGGAACACCTGTAACCGGTAATGCTACATTTGGAATAACAGTCGCCAAAAACAAAGAACAAGTAGATGAGCAAGAATGATAGGAAGAATAATTAAAATATTAAGTAATGATTACACAGTAAAATATGATGAAGGAATAATAGTATGTAAGGTAAGAGGCAAGTTTAGGTCTCTTTCCCTTACACCACTAGTAGGTGATTTTGTAAAGTTTGACAAAAACAAAAAATACATTATGGAAATCTTACATCGTAAAAACGAATTAGTAAGACCACCAGTTAGTAATATTGACCAAGTAATAATTATAACAAGTGTAAAAGATCCAGACTTTTCAAGTAACTTATTAGATAAATTATTAGTAATATTAGAATATAATAAAATAAAACCAATAATATGTTTTAGTAAATTAGATTTGTTAACAAATAAAGAAGAAATAAATAAGTATATTGAATATTATAAGAAATATTATGACGTTTATTTAAATACTGAAGTAGATAAAATAAAAAAAGTATTTAAAAATAAATTAACTGTATTTACAGGTCAAAGCGGAGCAGGTAAATCAACTCTACTAAATAAAATAAATCCTAATCTAAACTTAAAAACAGATGAAATATCATATGCCCTTGGAAGAGGTAAACATACAACAAGACACGTAGAGTTACTCGAATTAGAAGATGGAATGGTTGCTGATACACCAGGCTTTTCCGCACTTACATTCAATATGAATAATATAGAAATCAAAGATAATTTTATAGATTTTGATAAATATAGAGGAGAATGTGAGTTTAGAGATTGTACACATATTAAAGAAGACCATTGCGCGATTAAAATGCACGTTCAAAATGGTGATATTCTAAAAAGTAGATATGAAAATTATTTAAAATTTGTAAGAGGTGAAGAATGACAATATCATGTTCATACTTATCAAGTAATGATAAAGAAAAAGTAATAAATGAATTAAATAAAACAAATGTTGATTATATTCATTTAGACATAATGGATGGTAAGTTTACGGAAAACGAAACATTAGATTTTAATACATTAAGAAACTATTTTTATGAAAATACTAAAAAATTAGACGTTCATTTAATGGTTAAAGATGTAAAACTATATACAGAACTTTATTCATTATTAAATCCAGAATATATAACATTTCATTTAGAAATAGGAAATACCAAAGAATTAATAAATTATGTAAAAAACAAAAATATTAAAGTTGGTCTTGCTATTAACCCAAATACAGATATAAACGAAATAAAACCATTTATAAATGATATTGATTTAATATTAGTAATGAGTGTATATCCTGGAAAAGGTGGTCAAACATTTATTGAATCAAGTATTGATAAAATAAAAGAATTAAGAAAAATAAACAAAGATATAATTATTTCAGTAGATGGTGGTATCAATAATACAAATATAAATAAAATAAAAGAAGTTGGAGCTTCAATATGTGTTGCTGGTTCATATATAACAAATAACAATATAAAAGAAAAAATAGAAGAATTAAAAAATGTATAGTATCATAAAGTGGGGTAAAAGTCCTACTTTTTTCATATACAAATAAAATAAATAATGATATAATGAAAGTGTGATGAATATGAATAAAAAATATATACTAGGAACATTTATAATATTAACGAGCATACTATTAACACTTTCTTTTAAAGGAAGTTATGCTAAAAAAAATAATAATGCAAACATTTTAGATTTAAACGATCAAAACTTTAACAAAAATATAAAAGAATATATAGATAAAATTGATGACATTTTAATACCAACAGCATCCTTTTATCTATCAAATAACTTGAACGAAAACTATGATTTTCTTGCAATCTTCGCACTAAGTTTCATAAATAATAATCCAAATGACTTTGAAATAATAGAAAAAGAAGCTCATAAATACGTTAAAGTAGATGATATCTATAAAGTAACTGAACAAATATTCGGTCAAAAATATTTTGCACTCATAAATGATGATCTAGAAATAAAAGATGATTTAATACTACTAGAACAAGAAAAAAATAATTTTTCTATGCAAATAGAAAATGTAGAAATAAAAGATAATTATAATGTCTATGTAAAATATAAAGACATTGAACAAAAATATATTTATGAATTTAAAGATGAAAATAATAAAATAATTTTATATAATGTAAAGGTTGAAGAATATGAAAAATAAACTAATGATAATCTTTTTAGGACTATTACTCACCATAAATATCTATGAAATATATGATTATAATCAATTAAAAACAAAGTATAATAAAATAGAAGAAGAAAAACTAACAAAACAAGTATTATCTTATGAAGATAATATTAATAAAGAATATGGATATACAAAAGAAGAATTATATAAACAAAATACAATTCAGAAAGAAAATAAAGAAAAATTACAAAATCAAATAAAAGAAAACGAAGAAAAATTAAAAGCCTTAGAAAAACAAAAAAATGTATTAAGTAAAAAATATAAATCATTACAAGAAAACAATAAAACATTTATAATTAAGGGAATTATGAAAATAAATCAGTATAGTATAGGATATCCAACCGGATGTGAAAGTGCTGCCTTAACAATACTATTAAATTATTGGAATGAAAACGTTACAATTGAAGAAGTAGCTGGATTATTAAAAAAAGGTGATGCACCCCATTATGAAAATAACGTTAGATATGGAGGGAACCCATATATAGAATTTATAGGAAATCCAACCGATCCAAACAGTTATGGTGTATATGATAAACCAATAGAAGAAATTGCAAATAAACTAAAACCAGAAATAATTAATGGAAGAGGAATGAGTTTAAATGAAGTATTACAAATAGTAAAACAAAATAGACCAGTTATTGTCTGGAATACAATGGACTTAAAAGTACCCTATATAAGTGATACTTGGATTTATAAACCAACCGGCGAAAGAATAAACTGGCTATCAAGTCTTCACGCAATTGTTATAATCGGCTATACAGAAACAAATGTAATAGTATCAGACAGTTTAACGGGAACTATAAGATATTTTGATAAAAATATATTTGAAAATAGATATAATGCCTTTGGTAAAAGAGCCTTATATTACTAGGAGGAAAAATGCATAAAAAAACACTGCTATTAATATCAGTAATATGTTTAGTAATATTGCAAATAACCATAACAACTAAAAAAAATAATCTAAAAACAAAAATAGAAAATATTAATAAATTACAAAATAAAGTAAATGAACTATCATATATTTATAATGATTTAAAAAATAACAAAATTGAATTAAACGAATTAAAAAAACAAAATGAAGAATTAGAAAATAAAATAAATAATTATAATAAAACCATAAAAGATTTAAGTAACAAAATATCAAAATATGAAAAAAAATAAGTTTTCACTTATTTAAAATCTTTTCTGTATTCTTAAAACTTAATTTAGCTACCTCATTAAGTTTTTCTTTACCAAACTTTTGAACAATTTTTTTGCCAACCTCATCAACAATTGGACCAGCACCCTTAGGTAATATAAAGCCAAGTTCACCAGATAATTTATCGTATTCCTTTAAAAACAAATATCTTGAAATAACCGAAGCACAAGCAACTGATAAAACTTGATCCTCTGCCTTAGTCAAAAAAGTAATATCTCTAACAACATTAGAAGACTCTTTTAAATAATTAAAATAAACGTACTTTTCAGCAAACTGATCAACAACAATATATTCATAATTAGGATGTTCCATCTTAGTCTTATATAACATTTTATTATGCAAAATAGCTTTTACTTTATTCATATTATATTTGTCATGATTAGAATTATATTCCTTATTTGTTAACATAATACTATTATAAGGAATTTTTTTAATAATTAAAGGGACAACCTCTAATATTTTTTCATCCGTCATCTTTTTCGAATCTCTAATACCAAGTTCCTCTAAAAAAGGAACATTTTCTTTTTCTACATATGTAGCGGTTACAATAATTGGACCAAAATAATCACCAGTTCCAACCTCATCAGAACCAATAGTAGTAGCATTATATAATTTAGGATTCTTAATAATTTCCTTCTTCTCTTTAGTATTATTACTAGAATCAGTAGTTTCAACCTTTTTTAAAGGATTTAAATGTTTCTCCCTCTCAATCCAAAACTGACTAGATAAATCAGCATCATGACCTTGAAAAACAGCCTTCCCTGACTCATATAAAGTAACAACAGTATCACAATCATCAGCCTGAAAAACAGCATAAGGAGGAGTTTTTTCTCTCTTTAAATCTTGGAAAAATTCTTCCATTTCTTTTCTGGTATTTTCTGATACCTTTAATGTTATAGTTTTTTGTTTCATTTTTTAACCTCTATTTCTTTTATTATTTTTATTTCACCAATATTACTATTTTTAAGTATATTTAAATTATCTTTATTTATTTTGATAGTATAAATAACACGATTACCAAAATCTTTGTTTACTATATTCATATTTATTTTAGGCAAATTATTAATGCCCTTTAAATCTGTAATAAGCTCAATTAAATATCCATCTTCAAGTTCAACAATATCTGATAATTTTATAATCTCACTCACGCACCTACTATAAGCTCTCGTTAAAGGACCAGCCCCTAACTTAATACCACCAAAATATCTAATAACAACACATAAAACATAATTTAAATTATTTTTAAGCAAAATATTTAAAATAGGTTTACCAGCAGTACCGCTAGGTTCTTTATCATCAGTTGAATAACTCATATTGTTTAATACATAAGCATAGACATAATGAGAAGCATCATTATATTCGCGTTTTATATCATTTAAAATATTATCAATATCACACTTATCATTTATATGAAAAATATAAGTAATAAATTTTGATTTATTAATAACAAACTCATTTTTATTATTCATAATAGTAAACAATAAAATCACCAAAAACATTATATCACATTTAAAATGATATTCAAAATTAATATAGATTTTTATAATAAGAATTATTGTAAAATAAAAGATAATATGATATATTAAATAAAAATGTAGGAGGAATTATGAAACTAAGTAAACTAAATATTAAAAAAATAAAGTTTAATGCAATTGATAAAAATTATTCCGGCGAAGACCTATTAATGAAAATAGGTGAATTATATCAATTTGAAAGCGGAATATTTGGTTATGGCAATATCTGGACAAAACTAGAAAAAATAGTTGAAAATGTAATAATAGAAGAATTGGAAAAAGCTGACTGTATTGAAGTTGAGTTTCCTAAATTACAGCCAAAAAAAATATGGGAACAATCAAATAGATGGGATATATATACAGGCAAAAGCGATATTATGTTTTCTATAAAAAATAATTTAGGTGAATATGGCCTAGCACCAACAGCAGAAGAATGCGCAACTATATTTGGAGCAAATAGATTGCTATCATACAAAAATTTACCAACAACATACTTCCAAATCGGCGAAAAGTTTAGAAAAGAAATAAGAGCACGCGGTTATCTATTTAGGCCAAGAACATTTGTAATGATGGATGCCTATTCATTTGATAGAACCAAAGAAGAAATGCACGAAAACTTTAATAAAATGCACAATGTTTATGAAAATATTTTTAAAAGACTTGGAATTAATATTGTATCCGTTATAAGTGATGGTGGAACAATGGGCGGTAAAGTATCAGAAGAGTTTCAAGCAATAACAAGTTTAGGTGAAGATGTAATATTATACGACGAAGAAAAAAATATTGGAATAAACAAAGAAGTATTAGAACTAAATGATGAATCATATATTAATGGAATTGATTTATCAAAAATGAAAGAAGTAAAAGCAATAGAATTAGGAAATAATTTTGAATTAGGAACAAAATACTCTGAATCAATGCAGTTGTTTTATACAGATGAAAATGGACAAAATAAACCATATTATATGGGATGTTATGGAATTGGTTTAGGCAGAATAATCGCACTTATCATCGAGAATAATGCAATAATTAAAAATAATGAATTTAAAGGATTCGTTTTACCATATAATATTTCCCATTATAAAGTTCAAATAATATATAATGAAAATAACAAAGAAAAAGCATTTGAACTATATAATGAATTACTTGAAAATAATATAAACGCCATAATTGATGACAGAGAAAATATAAATATTGGAGCACGTATAAATGATGTTTATGCAATCGGAACACCAAAAATAATCGTACTTGCAAATAAGTTTAATGGATTAGAATATGAAATTGAAGACTCGAAAACAAATGAAATAACAAAAATAGAGTGTACAAAAATAATTGAATATTTTAATAATTTATAGACAATAAAAATTAAAAATGATAGAATTATTATGGAGGTAAAAATGAAAAAATTAATTATAACATTAGTAATAAGTATCTTTAGTATTTTTTCTGTTAATGCTGAAGAACAATTATTAACTGAAAATGAATTTAAAAACGAAAACCTATACCAAGCAGGTGAAAATGTAACAGCATCTGGCAACTATGACGGTATAAGTTTCGTAGCCGGATCTGAAGTAGATGTAAAAACAAACTCAATTTTTGGTGCATTAGCCGGAATGAATGTTCGCTTTAATGGAATAACATCAAAAGACTTATTTATAGCAGGATCATCACTAGAAATAAACGGAAACGTTAAAAGAGACGCTTATGCAGCCGCAAGTGAAGTAAAAGTAACAGGAATTGTTGAAGGAAACCTTTATGTAGCAGCTGAAAAATTAATAATAACAGAAAGTGCAGAAATTAAAGGAAACATAAAATTCTATGGAACAACCCTAGAAAATAAAAGTACAAAAATAGAAGGAAAAGTTTCATATTATGAAGACGCAAATGTAAAAGGTTTAGAAAATATTGAAACCGAAGTAATGAAACAAAAGATCGTAAAAGTATCTGTAAAAGATAGATTAATCCAAATCGGTTATAGCTTATTAAGAAGCCTATTTGCATTTATGATAATAGCATACTTCTTCCCTAAATTATTAAAACATATTCAAACAAAATATGTATACAATAATGTAACAGATTATCTAGCAACCGCTGGATCAGGCTTTATTGGACTATTTATATTCCCAATTGCAGCAATTCTATTATTAATATCAAATATCGGAATAAGTGTTGGCCTAATAATGTTAGTTTTATACTTTGTAATGATGTATATGACAACAATCGTATCAGGATATGTACTAGGAAATGTAATATCAACTAAATTAATAAAGAAAGAAACAAATACCTATATTCAAGGATTACTAGGAATCCTAGCACTTACAATCCTATCATTTATCCCATACTTCGGATCATTAGTAAATATCATAACAATATTATTTGGCTTTGGCGTAATAATTAAAATGTTAAAAAATCGCGAAAACAGGACTTTATAGTTCTGTTTTTTAATGATATAATAATTTTAGGTGAGAAAATATGATAAAAGAAAAACTATCCCTCGTTCCGCATTTACCAGGATCATATCAAATGAAAGATAAAAACGGAACAATAATATATGTCGGAAAAGCTAAAGACTTAAAAAATAGATTAAGCTCATACTTTCACGGAACACATACCGGAAAAACAGCCCGTCTAGTAGAAGAAATAGTTGATTTTGAATATATAGTAGTTGGAAGTAATGAAGAAGCATTAATACTTGAAATAAACCTAATAAAAAAATACGACCCTAAATATAATATTTTATTAAGAGATGATAAAAGTTATCCATATATAGAAATAACCAATGAAAAAGTACCAAGATTAATGATAGTAAGAAGTATAAACCGTAAAAAGAACAAAGGAAGACTATTTGGACCATATCCTAATGTAAGTGCAGCAAGAGAAACTGTAAATATGTTAAACAGAATATATCCATTAAGAAAATGTAATACCTATCCCAAAAAGCCTTGCCTGTACTACCATATAGGTGAATGCCTAGGTTACTGCGCACTTAACATACCAAAAGAAAAAATAGATAATATGATAAATGAAATAATAAGTTTCTTTAATGGTGACTATAAAGTAGTAACCCAAAAAATAGAAGAAGAAATGTATAGAGAAAGTTCCTTAATGCATTATGAAAAAGCTAAAGAATTAAAAGATTTACTAGATAGTATCAATATAACTGTAGCAAAACAAAAAGTAGAAATAAACGATAAAAGAAATATTGATGTATTCGGATATTATGAGAGTAAAGGTTATCTAGCAATTCAAGTGTTATTTATAAGAGGATGTAAAATTCAAGAAAGACATAAAACCATCATTCCATTACTGGATGATTTAAGTGAACAATTAACAAACTATGTAGCAACCTTCTACGATAGTGGAGTTATAAAACCGAATCTAATAATTACCCCTGATATAGTAGATGAAAGTATAAAATCATACCTAAATGTTAATATTGAAAAACCAAGTAAAGGAATAAAGAAAAAATTAGTAGAAATGGCAAATGAAAATGCCAAAATATCTTTAAATGAAAAATATGAATTAATAAAAAGAGATGAAGAAAGAAGCGAAGGCGCTAATAACGAACTAAAAGAAATATTAAAACTAGATAAATTAGAAAGAATTGAAATATTTGATAATAGTAATCTATTTGGTCAATTCAATGTATCAGGAATGGTTGTATTTGTAAATGGAAAACCAAGTAAAAAAGATTATCGAAAGTTTAAAATCACTCTAGATGTAAATGATGATTATGGAACAATGAAAGAAGTAATATATCGAAGATATTATAGATTATTAGTTGAACAAAGTACCCTTCCAGATTTAATAATTGTCGATGGTGGAATAGGACAAATGAATGTAGCACGTGAAGTAATATCATCACTTAATCTAAATATACCTATAGTAGGACTTAAAAAAGATGATCACCATCGGACAAATAAATTATTAGCGTTCGATCCAATAGAAGAAATAGATATTAAACAAGATAGTTTATTATTTCTATATCTAGAAAGAATGCAAGATGAAGTCCATAATTTTACAATAAATTATCATAAACAAATAAGAAGTAAAGGATTATTATCAAGTACCTTGGATTCAATAGAAGGAATCGGTCAAAAAAGAAGAAATGAATTATTAAAAAAATATAAATCCCTTAAAAAAATGAGTGAAGCAAGTATTGATGAATTAAGTGAGATAGTTCCAAAAGAAATCGCCCAAAAATTAAAGGTATTTTTAGAAAAATTAAATAATAGTTAGTATAACATTGGTACTTGCAATAATAAAATAAATATAGTATAATTGAGATACAAAGATATCAATAATTGTTGATAAAGTAATGAATAATAGAAGGAGTGTTGATAAAATGTTTGGACTAATACATACATACTAATATTACTAAAAAAAAATAAAAGTGAGTGTTTTGTTAATAACTTTTTAGGAGTAGTAAAATATATAAATACTAGTCCTTTTGATCGCAGTAAAAATGGTTTGAAAGGAGTCACTTTATGAGTAAAAAAAATTATATTGGTTTAATTGTTTTAACATTTTTGATAGTTATATCAGGAGCTTTTGCATATTATGCAAGCACTTATAAAGGAACTATCACAACTAGAAGTAAATTATTTGCATTTAATGTCTATAAAATTATAAATAATAATGAAAATACTTTTTCTGATATTG
>ERZ824600.684-NODE-684-length-49111-cov-16.898728_pt1 | contig 49111 bp, 46 predicted proteins | sample MGYA00519933_ERZ824600 | MGnify/ENA primary metagenome ERZ824600 (study PRJEB31778, sample SAMEA3449178) | human gut metagenome | biome: human gut; feature: human-associated habitat; material: faeces | place: United Kingdom | collected 2010/2012 ...
ATTTTCCAAAAGTATAAAAATTTAATTTTTTTATACTTTACACTTTTAATGTAAAGTATTGTACTTATCAGTTATAATTCTTTTTAAAACAAAAAAACTAGAAAAATCTAGTTTATTCATCAATTCTTTCAAATAATAATTTTAAATCATTTATTTTGATATTACCACTTATTACTTCTTCTTTCCAAGCAAATGGTTTTAAAGATAACATATCTTTTATCTTTTCACTTGTTGTTGGCATAAATGGATTAATCATATTGGCAATATTTGCAATCATGTATATACATGTATAAGTGATATCATTAAATTTATTTATATCTTCTTTAACCGCAACCCAAGGAGTATTTTCATCATAATATTTATTACCTAAACCTATATAATCAAATACTTCTTCTAGAGCACTTTTTAATTCGGCTTCTTCAATTAAAGCACCAATTTTTTTATATTTTTCTTCAGTAATTTCTTTAATTTTTGGATCAATATTTCCTTCAGTTATTATGCCATCAAACTTTTTAGTTATAAATGAAAGGTTTCTATTTACAAAGTTACCAAGTACACCAACTAGGAATTTGTTATGGGCTTGAATTAAATCACTCTTTGTAAAGTTAACATCCTTTTTTTCAGGTCCGTTTGCAATCATATAATATCTTACTGTTTCAGCACCATATGCATCAACTAAATCATTAACTGTTAATAAGTTGCCTTTTGATTTGGACATTTTTTCATCATTCATATTTATATATTCGCCCGATACAATATATTCTGGTAAATTATAATTATTTTTCATTGACATAATTAGTGCTGGATAAATAACAGTATGGAAGGGAATATTGTCTTTTCCGTGAGCATAATAAGACTTTAAGTTTGGATCCTTAATGAACTTTTCAAAATCCATATTTCTATCTTCTAATACTTTCTTACAAGTTGATAAATAGCCCATTACTGCTTCAATCCATACATATATTCTTTTGTCTTCGAAGCCAGGAATTGGAACTTCTATTCCCCAAGTAAGTTCACGAGTTGCTGCCCTATCAATTAGGCCCATTTCTAAGAACTTTTTAGTTTCACCATAAGCATTTTTGCGCCATTTATTTTTATGTTCATCAACATATTTATTTATTTCATTTTGGAATGCTGATAATTTAAAGTATAAATGTTTATTTGGTTTAGTTATGGTTTCAGTTCCGCATATTTTACATTTTTTATTTAATACTTCTGTTGCTTCTAATGAGGCTAAGCAATTATCACATTGATCGCCTGATGCGTTTCCGCCACATTTTGGACAAGTTCCTACTATATCTCTATCGGCTAAGAAGATACTACATTTTGGACAAAAATCTTCATTTTGTTCTTTTTCATAGATATAACCATTATCATAGATTAGTTTAAATAGTTTTTGAACTTCTTCTTTGTGATAATTTTCAAATGTACATCCATAATAATCATATGAGAACTCTGCTTTTAAGAATGATTTTTTAAATTCTTCGTGATAATGTTCTGCTATTTCTCTTGGTTCTTTTCCTTCTTTTCTTGCTCTTTGTGTTATTGGAGTTCCGTGAGCATCTGTTCCTGATACATATACTACATTGTCATTACATCCTCTATAATAACGAGCGATAATGTCTCCTGGAAGTAATGCTGATAGATGGCCTATGTGTAATAAATAATTGGCATATGGCCAAGCTCCTCCTATTAAAATATTTCTTTTCATTTGAATCACCTCTTAAATTATATAACTTTTTTTATTTTCTTACTAGTATTTTTTTTACTTCTTTATTAAAATCGGTTACTTTTTCATATTTTGATATAATATATTCTATATATAATAGTCTTAACATTACGTTAGATACTTCTTTGTTTAATGGTATCATTGTTTCATTTACTGGCATTATATTTCGGGCATCTATTTGTTTAAAACCATCGAATTCTTTATATATTTTTATTTTTGTTCCTGGTTGCATTTTACTATTAATGCTACTTTCTTTTTTTAGTGCTTCTTCTTTTGAGATTGTTGCTGGATTAAGGAGTACGGTTGATGATAATGTATATTTTTTATTTAATTCAAATTCAGATACGTTTGCTTGAACTCTTGTTGATCCTTGAACGCATATTGATTTTTTGGGAAATCTTTCGTCAACATTATGGCTTCCTTTACTCCATATATTGCCAACTAAGGCATGATCTCCTATTATATTTGGTGTATAGAAATCATATGGGTTTACTATTTTTCCGTTTATTAAAGCGCGCAAAAGAATATTTAGGTCTTTAGATGATGCGAATATTCCGGCGTGGCCATAGTTTCCACCTAGCATTACAGCTTTGGCATCATTACATAGGCCTTTTTCAATATTAGCTGATCCGGTTATATTGTTTTTATAATATACCGGGACGTGAGCAAAGGTTTCTTTACAGCCTAATTTATCTAGTATTAGAGTATTTAGCAATTCTTCATATGTTGTATTTGTTACTTTTTCTGCTATTTCTTTTAGAATCATACATCCGATATCATTATAATTATATAGGCATCTTGTTGCTTTTACGTTGTGGAGTGTGTCTAATGCTTCTAGTCTTGTTTCTGCTTCATCTATTCTTTTATGGGTTTTAAAGTTTAAAGAGAAATAGATTAATTCGTTTATTCTTATATCTCCTAAATTAGGGTAATTTACAATGTCTCTTACTTTGTCTACTGGACTTATTATTTTTAGTTCGAATAGTTTATAGATAATTAGCATTGTATATGTTTTAGTAATTGATGCCATATCAAATAGTGTGTTTTCTAAAATTGGTTTATCTTGGAGGTTTCTTCGTCCGCCATACAATTTTATGTCTATATTATTTGTTTTAAAATTAAATGTAAATCCTGGTGATGCTTCAATGTATTTAAGTAATTTTTCTTCATCATAGGATTTTGCTATCATTTCATCTACGTTTAAACTTCTAAATAATTTTCTTTTGAATGGTAGAAGTATTTGTTTGATTTCTTCCTTTTCTATATTACTACTTCCTTCTAATTCCTTTATAAATTCATCTATAGTTTTATTAAACATATTTTCTCCTTGACCTATACTATATCATATTTTTTTAAATATTTAAAGTATTTTCTTTTTATTTGATTTTTGCTATAATACTTTTTGGAGGTTAAATTATGTATATACTATTATTACCATATTTTTTATATACTTACTTGAAGATATTGCATGGTATGCATATGCTTCAGCAAAATTTTTACAATGAAGATAACAGGTACTTACACTGGATTTTAAAAAATTTGAATAAGAGTTTAATTACACCTGATTTATTTGGTTTATTTTTAATTATTCTTCCGATATTTAAAAATGATTTAATTATTTATATAGGTCTATTTATATTTTATTCTATTTTATTTATTTATAGGTATAATATTAAGAAAAAAGAACAGATTAAAAAGCCGCTTGTTTATACTTTTAGAATAAAGAGATTAGTTTTTACTACTTTAATTCTTAATGGTATTATTTTATATTTATTGTATAGATTAAATAATAATTATGTTTTAGTTAGTGTTTTAGTTTTGCTTGCTGTTTTTGCTTATTATCAAACTTATATTGCTTATTTAATTAATTTACCTATTGAAAAAATTATATATAATCATTATAAGAGAGCTGCTCAGAGAAAATTAAGAGAATTAAATACTATTAATATTGGTATTACTGGTTCTTATGGCAAAACTAGTAGTAAAAATATTCTTCGGGATATTTTGAGTACTAAATATAGAACTTATGCTTCTCCTGGCAACTTAAATACGCCTTTGGGTTTAATGAGAACTGTTAATAATTATTTGGATAAATTTGAGGAAGTTTTTATTGCTGAAATTTCTATTTCGGCTCCAAAAACACATGATATTAAAAGGTCTTGTGATATTGTTAAGCCTAAATATGGTATTATTACAAATATTGGGCTAGCACATTTGGATTCGTTTAAAACACAGGAAAATATACAGAAAGCTAAGTTTGAATTAATCGAAAACTTACCTAGTAATGGTATTGGTGTTCTTAATGCTGATGATTTAAATCAGGTTAATTATAAAATTAAGAATACTTGCAAAATTATTTGGATTGGTATTGATAATAAGGACAAAGCTGATATTTATGCAGAAAATATAAAGTGTACTTATGAGGGTACGACATTTGATTGTGTTTTTAAGGATTGCAATAAGAAAATATCTCTTAAGACTGTACTTTTTGGGAAACCGAATATTTATAATATTTTAGCTTCTTTAGCGCTTGCTCGTGAATTAAAGATTTCATATGATGATATGGCAAAAGGTGTTGCAAATGTTAAGCCAATTGAGCATAGATTAGAAATGAAAAGGTATCCGAATTATACGATTATTGATGATGCTTATAATTCTAATCCGGTTGGATCAAAGATGGCGGTTGATGTTCTTGGTTTAATGCCTGGTTTAAAGATTATCGTTACGCCGGGTATGATCGAACTAAGTGACAAGGAATACTCTCTTAATTATGAGTTTGGTAAACATATTAGTAATGTTGCTGATTATGTTATTCTTGTTGGAAAGAATCAGACAAAGCCTATATATAATGGTTTGATTGATTCTAAATATGATAGTGATAAAATATTTGTTTTAAATGATGTTAAGGATGCTTTTCCTTTGATTGAAAGATTAAGAGATGATAAGACTTATGTTCTTTTAGAAAATGATTTACCGGATTTATTTAATGAAAAAAAATAGGATTCAAATTGAATCCTACTTTTAGTATGTTCAAACTTTTGTTAATTTTTTTATTTTCTATATTGTTTTTATAGTTTATTAATGGACATTTTGATTCTGTAAGCAAAATTGCGCTTGATGGTGATACATTTCTTTTGAAATCATTTTTTATTTTCCAATTAATTCCTTTTAAATCAACTACAACTTTATTTTTTATTGTATCAACGTAGAAGGCATTTAGTTCATCATTATTTTTAGTATTTAAGTAGTGTTCTTTCAACTCATCATTAACTTTTTCTAGTTCATTATATGAATTAGAGACATATTCTATGTTTATGCTATCTGAAATATTAAATATTTCTTCATAATTAGTATACTCGATTGTATTTTGGTTTGGAATGTTTTTTTCAACTATTTGAATGATTACTTTTAATGAATCATCACTTATATACATTCCACCATAATATTCTGGATAAACATCATTATTATGTCTTAAAATGAATCCTTCTATTTTACTTACAAGTTCTACTTGCTCCATATTTTTTTCAATTTCTTCTTGTGAATAAACATTAGCTGATACTTTGCTAGTTATCATAACAAAGGTTAGGAATGTTAGTCCTAAAAGTTTAAAAATTCTTTTTGTCATTTTCTCATCCTTTCTTTGCCAATATTTGTACAATTTTATAGTTTGGCACTAACTATAAAAGTAATTATTCACCTTCCTCTTCCTTAATATTATATCCTGTCAAAAAATATCACTTGATTTAACAATTCCTTTTACATTTTGTACTCTCACTATTAATATACCATATATGTTTCTTTTTAGCAATCTATTTTTGGCGCGTTTTGATTAATTGTTTATTTATCTTATGAAACTCTTTAGATGCAATTAGTTCATATTTTTTATATAGTTCTTCAATCATTTTATTTGTTTTAGTATCTTCTTCTAATGCATATAAGGCATCCATTGAGAAATCGCCTTCATAATAAGTTTCATACAAATAGTTTCTTCGGTCATAGAATGATATTTCATATGCTAAAGAGTTATAAAATTCTCTTTTTATGTCATCTTCATTTATTTCAACTTCATTATTATTTTCATAATTTATATTTCTTAACCTTAAGTATTTTTTCATTTTTTCGTAAGATTCATAATGTAAATTGTTTTCGAAGCAAGCATCTATTTGATATTTTTTTAACATTTCTTTTACGATCTTTCTTGACTCATCTACTTTTACATAGTTTTGATGGGCGATTTCCATCATTTTTATTAACTCTTCATCAGTAAATCTTTTTATATATTTTAATATTAAATCATCTTTTTTCATATTTTAATACTTTACCTTTCTCATATATTTTATCGTTGTCAATGGATTTTATTCCTAATTTCATTATGTCATTTGAAATATCAGGATCAGTTATTTGGTAATTAATGTTTTCAATTGGATCTGGGCAATTTAGATCTAATTTGTATAGTTTTTTTGCTGTGGTATTGCTAAATTCACATAATATATATGTATCATTTTTTATAAATTGTACTTTACTTATATGCGGGTATTCTTTTTCAATAACACTTATTATTTTCATATTAGAATTAAATATGGCAAAGGCACGCGGAGCTTCAGCAACGAATGCGCCATCATTAAATATAAATCTTATTGGCCATTCTACTTCTTTTATTATTTGATTTTTTTTATTTATAAAGATATTATCATCAACTAAGGCTTTGTCATTTACAAATGGTCCGATTCTGTCATACTTGAATTTTGTTATAAATTTTTTGGTTTTTAAGTCATAAATGGCCTTTTTATTTTTGTGATTTTCGACTACAATAGTTCCATCTGCTTCATTTGCTAATGATGAATAAAAGATACTTTCGTGTGTTTTATGATTTTTGACTTCAAAGACAGCATCTGGCCATACATAATGGATTGTTATTATATCATTTTCTTTGCTTAATTCTATACTTGAATAGTTTTTGAAGTCATTTATATATGTATATAATTTGGCTTTTGCAACAATATTAAAGTTAGTATCAATTAATTCTTGAATGTTTGCTGTAGGAGATACCATAAGGGCATAACCATTTTTGAAATCAGTTGAAATAAGTGTTTGTGGTGGTATTTCGTATAAGGCTTTTGTTTTAATGTTTAAATAATGTTCTTTTCCTTTGTAAATACATTTAATTATATTATCATTTATGGTTGTAAATGGTTTAATTAAATATTCAGTTTTAGATAATTCAAAATTATCTTTTACGCCATCTACTATCATAAAGTAAGAGTTTTTATCTTCAACTAATTCAATATTTTTTCCATTCATTTTAAATACAGATATTATATTGGATGAGTAAACTTTTTGATTTTCTTTATCTACTTTTTCTTTTGTTTCGTTTAAATAGATTTTATATTTTTTTACAAATTCTTTATATTTGTTATAATCAAAGCCATTTGATATTGATATATAGCTTAGTACTGTTTTATCTTTTCTTTTTTTTGATTCATTTATAACATCATTTGTATAGATTTTTTCAATTTGTTTATTGCCATAATCTGATAATTTAAGTTCTATTTGTTTATCATTTAATAAGATTATACTAAAATAATAATATATTATGTTGTATAGGCTATCATTTAATATTTCATCATCAATATTGTTTGATGATATAAAATTGTCTATTTCTTCTAATTTTTGATTTTCTATGTTGTTAAATCTTAAATTGTTTAGATATTCAATATATTCTTCTTTTTTATTATAAATACTTATACTTTTATCTAGATTTGTTATATAAATGTTTTGGAAATTGTTTAAGCTATTTTTGTATAGTTCTATTAAAAGAATAGCTCTATATGGTGGATTGCTTTTTAAGAAATTGTTCATTTTTTTATTGAATTCTTGTTTTAAATTATTTAATTTATTATTTATTTCATTGTATAGTGGTTTATTGAAATTGAACAAGACATTTAATTTTTCATCTATTTTATTATATATTTGGTTTAATCCACATATTTCATTTTTGAATTCACTTATATCTTTTAATTCTTCACTTATGAATTGTTCTAATTTTATACAATATTTTTGGTCATTTGAATTATTCGTTGGTATTTTGTTTCTTATTACTGTTAAATCGTAATCAGAATCTAATAATATGTCTATTTTTTCTAATAAGTTTTGTAATATAATCTTATTATGTTTTTTTGTTAGTTTTGGTTTTATATTTATTTCATTAAATATAGTTAATTCATTTATATATTTTGTTTGATTATTTATTTTTTCAATAAAATTATTAGATGGCTCTTCTTTTATATCAAATATGATATTTTCGTTTAATTCTTTTATACTTGCTTTTATTTTATTTACTAAATCATTTATTTTAATATCATTTTTATTTATTTCGTCTATATATTTTTGATTATCTAAGAAAAATGTGTTTAAGTGACCTATTTCTAATTTTACTATGTAGTTCATGTCTTGATATAGTGATAATTTTATATTTGCTTCATTTTTTAGATATGCAAGTATTTTGAATTTATTATATTCTTTTGCTTGTATTAATTGTTTTTCATATTCTTTTAGAATTAAATCATATTCATTTTTTGTTTTATCTATAAATGGTAAATTATAATTCAATAAGTTTTCTATTTGTTTTTTTATTTTACTTAATTCTTCTTTGTTTTCGTTTGTAATATCATCATATATATCATCTTTTTTAGATAGTTCTAAAACATATGATACTTTTTCATTGTAAAAAAGTTCTAGTTGTGAAAGAAAGATTTTAGCTTCTAGTAATTTATCATCATATGATGAATATTTGAAAGTAAAGTCTTCAATTATGTTTTCATATATTTCATTTAATATTTCTGTTAGTTCTTTTAAATTATCAAATGCTTTTAGGTATATTAGTGTTTTTTCAATTTTAAATTTTATATCATTTATATTTTCTATTATCATATATTATCACCTGTGGTTTATATTATATTAAAAATGACTGGGAAATGCAAATTAATATTTGATATTTCATTTAAAAAGAAGTATTTTTTTATACTTCTTTTATTATGAATTTAAAGATTCTGTTTCATATAGATTTTTATAGATTTTATTTGTTTTTAATAATTCTTTATGAGTACCTGATGCTAGTAACCTTCCTTTTTCTACTACATATATAATGTCAGCATCTATTATTGTTGATAATCGATGTGCGACAATTATGATTGTATGATCTTCTATGAGATTATCAATTGTTTTTTTGATATATTCTTGAGAATTGTTATCAAGTGCGGATGTTGCTTCATCAAATAGAATTATTTTACTTCCTTTTGATAGTGTTCTTGCAATTGATAGTCTTTGTTTTTGTCCGCCTGATAAATTAACTCCGCCTTCACCTAGAATTGTGTCATATTTTTTAGGAAGGGACATTATATAGTCATCTAAATAGGCCATTTTGGTACATTTTCTTATTTGTTTTAATGTAATGTTTTCATTTATTAATTCAAAGTTTTCTTTTATGGTTCTATTAAAGACAAATGGTTCTTGTCTGATTATAGATATATGTTTTCTTAATTCGTCTTCTTTTAAATCTTTGATATTTATATTATCTATTAATATTTCGCCTTCATTTGCATCAAAAATTCTTGTTAGTAAGTTAAATATGGTACTTTTTCCTTGTCCTGATGCTCCAACAATTGCGATTTTTTTATTGGGTTCAATTTTAATATTGAAATTTTTTAATATATTTTCTTCATCAGGATATGAAAATGTAACATTTTTAAACTCAATAATTCCTTTAATGTTAGGGAGTTCTTTACTTCCGAATGTTTCATCTTTGTATAGCCTATTTTCTAGTATGTCGTTTACTCTTGATAAGGAAACGTTTACTTTTTGATATGTTTGTGTAAAATCGTTTATTTCTTCAATAAGCCAAGTATAGCGATATATATAATATGTCATTGCAACAAAGAATGTTAGACTTGTTTTATTATAATATAGAAGTATAATGCAGGTTGCAAAGACACCACATTCAAGGATTATTTTTAAAAATGATGTTTTCATATTTAAACTTTTTTGAATATTAATTTCATCTTCTGATTTTTTATAAATGTTTTTTATTATTTCTGTAACGCTATTGATTAAATTTTTCTTTATTCCTAGTGTTTTTATTTCTCTTATTCCTCTAATTGATTCGTTTGTTAGCGATGTAAATCTATCTTGTTCTTTTTTTCTTTCTTTGTGTATTTCTTTAGATATTGGACTATATTTTTTTATTATTAGTAATAATATTAGTACAATTATTAATATTTCTATTCCCACTATCCAAGAGTTTACAAATATGTATATAATTATTATGAATGATGCTATTAATGATGATACCATTTTTAATAATCTTCCAAAGGAAAAGCTTAGGGTATCGGCATCGTTTGTTATCCTATTTATAATTTCTCCGGATGAATTTTTTTCATAGGCGACAGCTGGTAGATTTAAAGCTTTTTTATATGTTTCAAAACCTAGTTTTCTTGTTAATTTACTTTCTTCTTTATATAAAATTGAATTGGCTTTATGAATGACTATTCCATCTAGTATTAGTTCTAATAAGAAATAAATTGCTAAATAAATTAGAGATTGTTTTATTTCAAGTTTTGTTATTGTTTCTACTATTCTGCCGTTTAGATATCCAGTAAATATTTCACTTATTCCAGATAAAAATATTATTATGCTTGCAAATATTATTCTTTTTATATCCTTTTTTACTAATCTTATTAGAGGCTTGAATTCTTTTAGTTTTTTCATTATTTCTACCTCCAAACAAAAGCTACTTAATAATGGTTAAGTAGTTTATTAATTTTTATTTTTAGTTTATATTACAAAGCGAATGGAAAACATAATAAGTCTCCATTTATACCAAAAACTATTTTACCATTATTAAAAACATTTAAATTATCTTTTAAAATTACCATGATTTCCACTCCTTTCTCTTTAAATTCAGCCTCAATATATCATATAATTTAGTTGTTTGTCAATTATTTTTTATAAAACTATATATTTTAGTTAAAAAAACAGTTAATTTTTTTAACTGCTTGTTTTATTAATGAGAAACTTTTTCTTTTTCCATTTGTTTTAATATTTTTTTGCACGATTCTAGATCATTTGGTCTTGAAACATTCTTACCATTTGTTACTTGGTATTTTTCAAAGCCTTTACCTAATACAAAGACCATATCTCCTGGTTTGGCGTTGTTAAGGGCTTTTTTTATTGCTTCATCCCTATTTACTTCTAGTTCATAGTTATCTTTTTTTACTTCACTTACCATTTCTTTTAATAGTTCGTTTGGATCATCATATCTTGCATCTTCAATTGTAAAGTATGAGTAATCTGCTGTTTCAGTGCAGATATTTGCCATATCTATCATTCTTTGTTTATCTCTTGATCCGCCGGCACCAACAACGACAATTGTTCTACCTGATATATTATTTTTCATATATTTATAAAGGTTTCTAAAAGCATTTGCTGTATGAGCATAGTCAATCATTATATTAAAGCCAAAGTTTGTTTTTAGAAGACACTGTCTTGCATCAATTGGTTTTATTAAGGCAATGAAACGAATTATACTTTTAATGTCATAACCAAAGTGTTTCAAACATAGAATTGCACACATTAGGTTATATACGTTGTATTCGCCTGATATGTGAGATATTACGTGATGATGTCCATATATTCCGTTGATATCAAATTCTAGGCGATTATATCTTATTAAGATATTACTTGCATAAATATCTGCATTAGAATTTGATAGTGAATATGTTAGGCATTTTCCGTTACATTTATCTATAAAATATTCTTTATAAGCATCATCATAGTTAACTATTCCTAAACCTTCTTTTTTTAGTTGTTCAAAGCTTATTGCTTTTGCTAGGGCATAGTTTTCCATTGTTTTATGGGTATCTAAATGATCTCTTGTTAGATTTGTGAAGATTGCAACATCAAAATTAATGCAATCTAATTTTCTTGTATATAATCTTTCAGATGATGATTCTATTGCTACATAGTTGCAACCTAAATTTCTAAACTCACTAAAGGCTTTAAATAGTTCATAGGGCATTGGTGTTGTATGATCATTTTCCATTTTAAACTTTTTGTATTTTATTCCGTTTGTTCCTATATAACCTGCGTGAGCATAGTTATTTAATAGTTGATAAATTATTTCAGCTACGGTTGTTTTTCCGTCTGTTCCTGTTACAGAGATTACTTTTAGTTTATCTAAGGGATTATCAAAAAATATGTTTAAAGCATTATTATAGGCATGCTGTGCATCTTTTACTTTTATTACTGGTACAGTTGCTTCAATGTCTTCTTCGGTTACAATTGCAACTGCTCCATTTTTTATAGCATCATTAACATAATTGTTGCCGTCTGATTTTATTCCTTTGATTGCAAAGAATAGTCCATTTTGTTCTATTTGTTTCGAATTATCACTTAGGTTATTAATTTCTATATTTAGATTTGTATCTATTAATTCATTTATATTTTTCATTTTATCTCTCCAAAATAGATGTTATACCATACTAGAAATGTATAAATTGTATATATTTTTCTGGCATTATTCCATTTTCCGTTATGATGGTCATCTAATAATTTGTTTATTTTTTTTATGTCAAAAAATTCACTTGCTGTATCTTTATTAAATACATTTTTTACGATGTTATAGTATTTATCTTCTTTTAACCAATTTTTAAATGGTACTAGGAAGCCTAGTTTTGGTCTTGTTGACCATTCTCTTGGTACTGTTTTTTCAGCTGCTTTTCTAAAGGCATATTTTGTTGTATGATTATTTACTATATATGGTACTCCTATATGGGTACTATATTCAAATACTTCTTTATCTAGAAATGGAACGCGTAGTTCTAGGGATGATGCCATTGTCATTTTGTCAGCTTTTAAGAGAATGTCTGATGGAAGCCAAAAGTTCATATCTAAATACATTTTTTTAAGAACTTCATCTTTATCTTTTACATCTTCATATTTTTGTTTTGTTATGTCTTGATATCTTAAATTTGATTTGTATTCATCTGTTAGGATATCGTTTGCTTCATCATTATTCATAATAAATGCTTGTCCAATATATTTGTCTTCTATTTTTGATCCAGCTTCTATTAGAAAGTGTTTTCCTTTAAAGTTAGGTAGATGACATACGAGATTTTTGACTAGGTGTCTTATTCCGAATGGTACTTTATTATATTTTGTATATTCTTTTGGTACATCATATAAGAAGTATCCGCCAAACAATTCATCTGCGCCTTCGCCTGATAGAACGACTTTTACATCACGGGATGCTAGGCGTGCTAAATAGTATAGTGGTACGGCTGATAAATTGGCGTGGGGTTCATCTGAGTAGTATTGTACTTTAGGTACGGCATCAAAAAACATTTCTGGCGTTATTAATTCGTTTGTGTTTTCAATTCCGAGTAAGTTTGATAGGTCTTTTGCATCATTTATTTCATTAAATCCGCCTTCGCCTTCAAAGCCAACGGTATATGTTTTGCTTACATTTGCATTACTGACAATATAACTTGAGTCGACACCACTTGATAGGAACGATCCTACTTCAACATCACTTATTTTGTGATGTTCAATACTGTCTTTCATTATATCGTTTATACCATCTATAATATTTTCTAGGTTGTTATTATCATTTTTATATTCGATTTGGAAATATTTATGTTTTTCCATTTTGCCATTTTCATATACAAAGTAATGACCTGGCATTAGTTTATAGACATTTTTAAAAAATGTTTCTTCTAGGGGTGAATATTGAAATACTAAATAGTTTTTTAGGGCTTCTTTATTCATTTCTTTTTCAAATTCAGGGCATTTTATAAAACTTTTTATTTCTGAACCATATATAAATTTGTCTTCATTTAGATAATAATAGAATGGTTTTATTCCAAAATAGTCTCTTGCTCCGAATAGTTTTTCATTTTTTATATCCCATATTACGAATGCAAACATTCCTCTTAGTTTGTTTACTATGTCATAGCCATATTCTTCATAGCCGTGTATTATTACTTCGGTATCTGATTTTGTTTTAAACTTATGACCACATTTTATTAATTCTTCTTTCAATTCTTGGAAATTGTATATTTCACCATTGAAGTTGATAACTAGGTCTTTGTTTTCGTTATATAGGGGTTGATCGCCACCTTTTAGGTCAATGATTGATAGTCTTCTAAAGCCCATTGCGATGTTGTCATCTACATAATAACCTTCACCATCGGGTCCTCTATGAATAATTGTATCATTCATATCTTTAATTATTTTTTCTTTTTCTTTTTTAGTTTTTTTATTTATAAATCCTGTAAATCCACACATATTTCACCACTTATATTTTCTATATTTTTTTATATATTGTATTTTTCTTAACTGTAAATATATTCTATGTTCTAATCCTTTATCTTCTTTATATGTTAGGGGATCAGTTCGTTTACTATATAGTTCTAGTGCTTTCTTTTTATATTCTTCATTTTTTATTTCTGATTTGATTACACATTTTGGAACCATTGATAATAGGATCTCTTTTTTTATGAATTCAAATTTATGTTCTTTGTTTTCAAATAGATCTTCCATTAGATATTTTACGAGATTATACCCACAAGCACATAGATAATAGCTACTTCTTGCTTGTCTTGGGTTAATTTCTAATACTTTAAATTTTTGATCTCTTGGATCGTATTTTAAATCAAATTCGGCAAAGCCAGTATAACCTATTCCTTCTAGAAAATTCTTTAGTTTTTCGACTGTTTCTTTTGTTTTTCCATACTGGTTATAGTTGTTTATTAAGACCGTGCAGTTGCCTAGTGCTGTTGGTCCGTGTTCTTGAAGGCCGATTTGAGCGAATGATGCTAGGCATGCTTTTCCTTTGGTATTTACGTAGAATACGCTATCAAAGAGATTGGTGTCATCGCCTGGTATATATTCTTGTATTATTAGATTTCCGTCATAGCCTGATTTTTTTATTTGGTTTACGACTTCTTCTAATTCTTCTTTGGTGTTTAGTCTATAGACTTTGGCTTGGTTTTCGAAGTGATGTCTATAGTATAATAGGCCGTCGCCTGGTTTTAGTATTAATGGGTACTTAAAGTTTTCTGGTATGTTTAGGGTTTTAGTTACATCATAAAAGTATGTTTGCGGAAAGTCAAGTGTACTATTTTTATATGTTTCATAAAACTTTTCTTTTACAAGGAAACTATCCATTATTTTTTCGTTTGGTGTATTAAATGTATAATATTTTTTTAGTTCTTCTGCATTTTCGACTACTAGTCTAACATATACATCGTGGCAGGGTACTAATAATACTTTTTCATTTGTATAGTGTTCTTTGTAGTAGTCAATTAGTATTTTTAGAAAGGCATCTTTTTGTCTTAGTTTTTCATTATAAGATATATTTATAATGTTTGATCCTTTTGTGAAGCGCATTTCTTCTTTTCCTAATACGTCTGCTTTTGTATGATATAGTTCATAATAACATCTTGCCATATAATATACGTTTATGTCAGATCCAAGTAATAGTATTTTATTCATTAATATACCTTCTTTCTATATTGCTATCTATCATTAACATTACTTCATAGATGCTTGTATGGATGTGTGATGCTACGTATTTTATGCTTACTTTGTCACCGATTACGATTACTTTGTCGTGAGCTTTTACAGTTTCATCTACTTCTAGGAAGGTCATTCCCATACATATGTCACCTATTATATTGTATAGTTTTCCGTTTATTTCCATTTTTGATCCATATCTTCTTTTGCTGATGCCGTCTGCGTAGCCAATGTCAACAATTGCGACTTTCATATCGTGGTCGGCTTTGCAGATTGTTCCATAACCGACATAGTCACCTTTTTTTACATTCCTTACCATAAATACTTCACTTATTAGTTTGAATGATGGTTTTAGAGCGATGTATTCATAAGGAGAAGTCGCGCTGATGTTTTCTTTTTTTCTTAGGTAATTCCATTTGATTCTTCTTAGTTTATTTCTAAGGGTATTTTCTTCTTTATGCATTACTTCAAATCCATAAAGGATGATACCTAGTCTTACGCCGTTTGTGTATGGCAATTTTTTGTGTTTACACATTGTTACGCTTCTGTCTATGTGAACCATATCAATCTTGTTTAGGTCAATTGAGGATGTTAATTCTTCAAATTTTGATACTTGGTTATCATAGTTTTTATCATATTCTCCGCTTGTTGCAAAGTGTGTAAAGATTCCTTCTAGATAAAGATTTTTATGGTTTTTGATGTCATTATAGAAGTAGTCAACATCTTCTTTTTTGTCAAATCCTAGTCTTTTCATTCCGGTGTCTAGTTTAAGGTGAACTTTTAGGTTTTCTTTTATGTTTTTTATTTCGCTATAGTAATCTAGATTTGGAAGACAGATTGCGATGTTTGCATTTGCGCAGATGGTTAGGTATTTTTTGTCTATTGGTTCTAGGCAAAGGATACCGATATTTTTATCTATTTCTCTTATTTTTAGGGCTTCTTCTAGGTTTGCGACTGCGAGATAGTTTATGCCGTTTTGTATTAGGGTTTTGATTATGCCATAACCGTGGCCATAGGCGTTTCCTTTTACTACACCTATATAGTATTTATAATTGTAATTTTTTATTATATTTTTTACATTTTGTTTTACTGTGTTTAAATCTATTTCAACATATGTGTTTCTGTACATTTTTATCACCATTATCATTATACATAAGTTTTATTAATTTTTCAAGGTTATATTAAAAAACATAAAGATTGTTTTTGTCTTTATGTTTTAGTGTTTTGATGCTTGTTTTTATGCTATGCTTATGAAATTACTAATTTTTTTAATTTATATTTTTCTTTATCTTCAGTTGTTTTTGTAACAACTTCTTTGATTTTATTTAGTGCTTCGTGGTTTACTTCTATTTTTGCATATTCTTTTAGTGATGCTTGAATACTTTTGATTGGTTCATTTGATAATTGTGTTAAGCTTGTCCTTAATTTTAATATTTGAATTAAGTCTTCTTCTTTTGCAATGTCGAATGTTTCTTGGCTTAGTAAGTCTTCAATTATTGCGTTTGATTTCACGATATTTGCATATTCTGCGAATTCATCAACTGGTATTTCTTTAACACTTTGTTCAATTATAACTTTGTTATTGTGTGACATATTGAAGTCGTTTTCAACTGCGTATGGTTCGATTTGAGTGTCGGCAAACAATAAAAGATATTTTAGGGCGATGTGGTTGATATTGTGATTTTCGTTTATTTCATCTTCGAGCATTGAATAAAATATGTATTTTTCTTTTTCTCTTTGAAGGTCGGCTAGATATACTGTTTGAGTTATTTCTTCATCATCTATTTCTATATATTTATCTGTTTGTCTAAAGACTCTTTCGTTTTTGCCTTTGGCGGCTCTTTGAAGTTCTTTTAATTCTTCGTTTGTTAATGATTGATATTTTGAACTTTCAACTTCTAGAGCGATTTTTAAATATTCCATATATTTCTTGTATTTTGGTGTATTTTTTTGATTTAATATTTCTAATTCACATAGTTCTTTATATATATTCATTATTGAATCTGCTGTTTTTTGCATATTTTCTAATTCTTGCATTTTTTATTTCCCCTTTACTGGTTATTTATTATATATTTTTTTTAATTAATGTCAAATTAAAACATAAAGTTATATTTTAATGATATTAACTTTATGTTTGCTTTTGTTTTGCTTAGAGTCGTATATAGTTTCGTAGATTTCTTTTAGATATGGAGATTCTATGTTTGATATTTCTAGGAAATGCTCAATTTTGGTTATGCTTTCTTGGTTTAGTATTGTGAGATTGGTTTTTAGTTTGATTAATTGAATGATTATTTCTTCTTTTTCTTTGTTATAGTTTTCTTGGATTAATAGATTTCTGATTATTAATTTTGTGTCATTATAGATTACATATTCTACTATTTCGTTGGTTTTTATTTTGGTGTATTCGCTGATTATTAGATAATTATGGTTGTTTGTCATGTTGAAGTTATTTAAAATAGCATATGGTTCGATTAGAATATCACAGAAAAGACGAGAATATTTTATGTCTAGTAGTTTTGATTTTATTTGGATTGGGGCATTTTTTATTTCTTCATCTAGCACTGAAAATAGGATGTTTTGTTGGTATTCAATAATAAATAAACTTAGTTCGGTATCTGGTTCTATTTTGGGAGTTTTGTTTATTTCTTCAATGTTTGCTTTAAATTCTATGCGTTTATAAATTATATTGTTTTGTTTTTCTGTGATTGTTTGAATTTTCCTTAATTCTTCTTTTGTTAGGGAATTATATTTGCTATTTTCTACTTCTCTTGCTATTTGGAGATAGTTTAAATATTTTTTTATTTCGTTGCTGTTTGATGTAAGTTCTGATTCTTTTATTTTATTATATAGGTTTTGAATTGATAGAGTTGTTTGTTTTAGTTCTTTTAGGTTTTGTAGTGCTTGTTTCATTGTTTTCTCCTTTAGGTAAATATTATAGGCATTTTTATTATTATGTCAAATGTTTTATTTGTCTAGTTTTATTTGGATTCCGTCTATTTGTTTACCATATAGGCCGGCATATTCATTATAATTTGGTTTTTCATTTGTGCTTTGTTCTACCCAAGGAAGCCATTTCTTTTCTTTTAGTAGGTGGACTCTATAATATAATTTCATATCATCACCTCTTTCGTCTTCGTTTGGTAGATTTCCTTCAATGTATTTGGTTGGATCTATTACATAGTTGTTTGGATTTCTGACTTCATAATGAAGATGCGTTCCGTATGAATTACCGGAGTTACCCATTGTGCCAATAACTTCACCTTCTTTGACGGTGTCGCCTTTTTTTAGCTTTAGGCCTTTTTCTAGGTGGGCATATAGTGTGAAATATCCATCTTTGTGTTTTATTTGTATGTAGTTGCCATAGCTTGCTACGCCGGTTGTTCCTTTGGCATTGTTTTTTCCGTCAACTATGTTATATACTTGGCCTGCACTATGGGCTTTGATGTATGATGGGCCACCGGTTGTTCCGATGATGTCAACGCCTGTGTGGTTTTTTCCATATCCTTCTGTTATTTTATAGTCTTTGTCTTTAATTAATCTTGACATTTTATCACCCTATTATAATATATGCTAGGGTTTATTTGGGCAAGCAATTAATACAACTAAAAAGGTCCTTTTTATTTTAATTCAAGGATCTTTTCTTTTTTCTTTTTTAATTCTTCTTTCATTTCTTTGACTTTTATATTTTTTTTAGTTAATTTGTCTAGGGCATTTTCCATTTTTTTTAGATTTTCTTTGTAGCCGTCTAGATAATCGCTATAGGGGCCAAATTTTTCTATATAGTCTTGTTTTAGATTTTTGATTTCTTCAATATTGGATGTTAGTAGATTTTCTGTTGCTTCTAGAGCGGCTTTATTGTCATAAATGATTTTAATATATTTTCCGATGAACTTTCTTGTTATGAAGTCTCTTTTTATTTCAGGATTTAGGAATGATCTTATTCCTTTTATTGATTTTTCGATTAATATTGCTTGAATGATTATGGAAAGTGATGGAAAGAATGGCATTAGGTATACGTTCATCGTCATTTTGAATAAATTATCTAAAAGCGATGTTGTTGAGGCAAAAGTGCTTTTGTCATTTAATTTTCCTTCGATGTTTTCAATATCATTTTCAAGCTTCACGAGAAATTCATCTTGATATTTGATGTTGTTTTCAATTTTTTCATATGTTGCATCAATAAGTTTTATTTCTTCTTTTGAGCGAGTGTATTCTTCATCTCTTTTTTCGGTGTATTTTCTTACTTCTAAGACTTTTTTGTCAGTTTTAATGCACTTGTCAGTTGCTTCAATAATAGTGTCTAATTTTTTACATTCTTGTTTACATTCGTTTACAAGTTTATCAATGTTTGTTGAGTTTTGATAAAATGTATAGTCTTCAATGCTATTGATTAGTATGGTGTTTTGAAGTTCATTGTATCCTTTAAACTCATAGTATTCACTTATTATTTTATAGTGTTTTTGAATGGCTGATAATCTTGTTTTGATTTCATTTATTCTTTGTTCTAGTTTTTTTACATCTTCAAGGGTGTTAAATGGGGTCGCTTTTTCATTTATTTGGCCAAGTTCTTCTTCGATTTTTTTTGTTTCTTCTTTATCTTTTTTTATTAGTGTTGATAGTTCTGTTCGAATATTTTTTTCGTTGATGTCTTCAATTTTTATTTCAAACTTTTTATTATTATTTATTGCTTCTTCTAGTTTTTGTATTACTTTTTCTTCAACACGAGCTTTTACGATGCTTTCTTCATCTTTTGTTATGTTTATTAGATTTCTTGTTTTGATAATTTCGATTGGACTTTTTTGGGGAATGTCTACTTTAGCACCTTTTATTATATATTTCTCATTTTCTTTTTCGATGTCTACTTTGGATGTTTTCGAGTTGACTACTGAGTTTATTTGATATTTTTGAGTAACTATATCATCTTTTTTAAGTCTTAATTTTTTTCTGCGCAGAAGGTGTCTTATAAAGTCAGATGCTGTGTTCATTATATTTCTCCGAATTTTTTGAATGGCCAGATGCGGTAGATGGCCTTGCCTTGAATGTTTTCTTTTTTGATTGGTCCAAGGTATCTACTGTCATTTGAAACAATTCTATTGTCGCCTAAAACAAAGTATGTGTTTTCTGGAATTGTTTCTTCAAGGCTGAAGTCTTTTGTTTGGGATGATGCATACTTGTCTTCTATTTTTTCACCATTTATGTATATAATACCATCAATGATTTTGATGCTTTCACCGGGCATACCGATTATTCTTTTGATAATTCTTTCATTTTTTGTATTTATTACGACGATGTCAAATCTTTTGTAGTTTTTATCGAATTTTTCTAGTAATAGTATTTCGCCTTGTTTTAGGGTTGTATCCATTGATGTTCCTTGCACACGAACTGGTGTTATTATGAAGAGTCTAATTGTTACAACCGCTAATATTATAATAATATATGAGATTAAGTCCTTCTTTTTGTTTTCTTTTTGTTTTTCCATATTGGTTCTCCTTACTAAAATAGAGTATGACATTGCATACCCTAATTTTACTAATTTCTTTCTTTAATTTTTGGTTGTTTAGTCATATCTCTTAGGTAATTTAGTTTTGCACGTCTTACTTTACCTTTGCGAACAACAGTAACTTTATCGATTATTGGTGAGTTAATTGGGAATGTTCTTTCAACTCCTACTCCACCAGATGTTTTTCTTACAACAAAGTTGCGACCAATTCCACGATTTTTGATTGCAGTTACGATTCCTTCAAAATCTTGTACACGTTCTTTTCCACGTTCAACGATTTTAACACCTACTACTACAGTGTCACCTACACGGAATTCTGGAATGTCTGTTCTAATTTGACTTTTTGTTATTTTTTCAATCAAATTCACGATTTCACTCTCCTTATTTTTTTATTTAATCATATATATAAGAAACTATATAAAGCGGATTACTTGATTAATTCTATCATATTAGTTTTTAAAAATCAAGTTTATTTTAGTTATTTTTTGTCTTTTTTAGTGTTTTTATTGATGTTTCTACAAGGTTGTTATAAAGCATTGCCACGGTCATAGCGCCTACGCCACCTGGTACTGGTGTTATGTATGATGCTTTTTTGCTTACGTTTTCAAAGTCAACGTCTCCACATAGGCCTGTTTCTAGTCTGTTGATACCAACATCTACGACAACGGCACCTTCTTTTACCATATCTTCGGTTATTAGTTTTGGTTTGCCAACGGCTACAACTAGGATGTCAGCATCGGTTGTGAAATGTTTTAAGTCTTTTGTTTTTGAGTGACAGCATGTTACGGTTGCGTTTTCCATTAAGAAGAGATTTATTAATGGTTTTCCGACTAAATTGCTTCTACCAACGATTACAACTTTTTTTCCTTCTATTTCTATATTATAATATTTTAGTAATTCTATTACGCCGTGTGGTGTGCAAGAGATTAATCCTGGTTTTGCACATGCTAATTTTCCGGCGTTTATTTCAGTTAGTCCATCGACGTCTTTTTGTGGGACAATCGTGTTTAATACTTTATATTCATCGATATGTTTTGGAAGTGGCAACTGAACAATTATGCCATTTATAGTTGGTTCATTGTTTAATTCTTCTATTATTTTTATTAATTCTTCGGTTGTTATTGTTTCTTCCAATTTTTTATGTTCACATTTTGCGCCGATTGCATCCGCACATTTTATTTTTTGTCTTATGTAAACATTACTTGCTTCGTTGTTTCCGACTTGAATGACTACTAGTTTGGGGTTTATATTATATTCTTTTATCTGATTTTTTAACTTTTCTTTTAATTTTGTACTTACTAGTTTTCCGTCTATTATCACTTATTATCACCTAAAATCTGTTTGTTAAATCAAGTACTTCTTTTTTTAATTCTTTTAATATTTCTTTGTTATCTTTATTTTTTAGTGCTTTTGCTATGATGTGACCTACTTCTTCAAATTCTTTTTCTTTGAATCCTCTTGTTGTCATGGCTGGGCTTCCTAGTCTAATACCACTTGTTTTAAATGGCGATTCTTTGTCGTTTGGAATTGTGTTCTTGTTGCAGGTTATGTTTATTTTATCAAGTGTTTGTTCGGCTTCTTTACCGGTTATGCCTATACTGCCTTTTACATCGACCAATATTAGGTGGTTATCGGTTCCGCCACTTATTAGTCTAAATCCTTCTTTTTCTAGAGTATTTGCAAGGGCTTTTATATTTTTTAGAACATTTGTTTGATATTCTTTAAATTCTGGTTGTAATGCTTCATAGAAACATTGTGCTTTTGCGCCTATTACGTGCATTAATGGGCCACCTTGGATTCCTGGGAATATGATTTTGTTTATTTTTTTTGCGATTTCTTCATCATTTGTTAGAATCATTCCTCCGCGTGGTCCTCTTAGGGTTTTATGTGTTGTTGTTGTTACGACGTCTGCATATGGAAATGGTGATGGGTGCAAGCCTGTTGCAACTAGTCCTGCTATATGTGCCATATCAACCATTAAATATGCTCCACAACTGTCGGCTGCTTCTCTAAATTTTTTGAAGTCGATTGTGCGTGAGTATGCACTTGCTCCGGCAATTATCATTTTTGGTTTTTCTTTTTTGGCTTGGGCGATTATGGCATCGTAGTCAAGCATTTCTGTTTCTGGGTTTAAGTGGTATGGGACACTTACATATTCAATTCCGCTAAAATTGATTGAATAGCCGTGTGTTAAGTGGCCACCTTCATTTAGGGCCATTCCCATTACTTTGTCGCCTGGTTGTAGTAATGCTTTATATACTGCCATGTTTGCCGATGATCCGCTGTGGGGTTGTACGTTTGCATATTTGCAATTAAATAGGTTTGTTGCATATTCTATTGCTTTTTCTTCAAATATATCTATATATTCACAGCCACCATAATATCTTTTCCCTGGATAGCCTTCGGCATATTTGTTTGTTAATATACTTCCTTGTAATTTTAATACGTCTTTTGAGACAAAGTTTTCTGAGGCAATTAATTCGATATTGTTTTTTTGCCTTCTTTTTTCTTTATTTAATGCGTTTAATAATATTTTGTCCATTCTTTTCACCTCTTTTACATTATACAACAAATGCTAAAAAAAAAAAAGACTATTTATTCAATATCATCTTCGGGTGCTAAAGCCTTTAATGCTTCTATGTCTATTTTGTCTTCAATAAATATTGGTTTGCATTTGTAAACATAATAGTCGGTGTATTTTTTTAGATAGTTTTGTAATGTTAGTATTGTCATTGTTATTACTATATCAAAGAATATGAAAAATTCCATATGATTGCATATGTATTCGCATGCTTCTGCGTCAACGTAATATGTTACTACTGATAGTGTTATAATAAAACTATATGCGTTTAGGGCTGCGTGAAATATTGTTGCAATGATTTCCGATCTATTGTGAGTAAGTGATAGTTTTAGTCTTCTTAATATACTCCCTTCAAACTTTTGTCTTTTAAATGTAATGTTGTCCAATACTATTTTTTCAAAAAATATAAATATTATTTTTGATGTTAGCCATATTAAGAAAAATAATATTAGTAATATACTGCTTGGCATAATGTTGCCTGGTCTTTCCATAAATTGTTTCCTCATTTCTATAAGTTTGTAAGGGGAGAGTCTTTTCTCCCCTTACTGTTGCATCTATTGGATGCGTAGATTCGTTTTTATTTTTTTAGTTTCGATTTTAGTTTTATTTTATATCACACGGTGAGTGAAATATAAAATGTGTGTGTTTTTGATATTTTTCAACAGGATTCGACTACTTTCTAGTGTAGTCTAACTTCGTAGAGTTATTCCTTCCATTATAAGTTTTTCCCCTAGACTTTATTAAAGGTTTACACCTACGTTTGTTATTTTTCTTTTTATTTTTTCTTTATCACGCTCCCCAATTAACTAGTTGAGATAGATCTGTGATTGGCATGTCGTCATAATAATACGCATGATTTGGAATCCATATCTCACTCATCCATTCTATTTGCGACTTATTAAGAGACTTTGATAAGGCTCTCGTTGCATGCGCATAATCACCTATTGTTGTGATTCGTTCAAGCACTTTGCTTGGATCTACTCTTAATACCTCATAATACATATATGAATTAAGTGATGTCAAAGTTCCTGTCGGAATCTTAAATGATACCATCTCAACCTCGTCATAAGAATAATAATTACCAGCAAGCGAGGAATAACAAGTGCCACTTTTGCACCATTCTTGGTTAAATGTCGTTGGTATGGCTATGTAAACCGTTGGCTCATAAGCTAAAGCTAAGATATCCCAACTTCTTGTATTTGGCATTATTTTCCAATCTAAAGTAATTTTGTATCTATAATGATTGTTATTAATATTTATTATGTAAACACTCATTTTTTTGTATTGTGTTTCTCCGTATGCCCAATTGCATGGTTCAGCAATCCCCCCGCTAATATTCTCATCAGGATTCAAGCTTAGTTGTGGGAATTCTGTCAAATCCAGAGTTGTTTTTTTTATGATTTCACCATTTAATTCATTGTTTGTTTCAAATTCGTTTATTGGCATTCCATATATTTCTTTTTGTTCAAAACCTAGATTTAATAGATTCTGATATTCATCTGCTGTTATTGTTGTGTTTCCATTATTAATATAATATACATCATCTGCTTTAACAAGAATCGGTACAATTAATAATGTAATAATTGTTAGTAAAAATATTTTTTTCATTTATAACACTCCTTTCATATTTTTACAATCACATTTTAACAATTTTTGTCGATGAACGTACACACCATATGAGGCGAATAAGGTAGATTTTTAGGCGAATTACCTATTTTTATGAGGAATTTGACGATTTTTCTATTTTGAGAAAACATTTTTTATATTTGAAATTAGTATTTTTCTAATATTATTTCAATTATTTCATTTTATTTAATTTTGACTTATGTTTTTAGTTCATCCTCGTAAAATTTTTTATTTTTCAAAATATTATACACATATGTTCAAATATAAAATAGTAAACCTTGGACTGAAATCTAATCAATAAAAAACAATGAAAATATTTATTTCATTGTTTTTGTCTATATTTCATTTTACGGCTCTTTCACTTTTATCTTTTCCTTTATCATAATAAAAGGCGTTATTTCTTTTTTGCAAAATATTCTCAAAACTAAATCTCTCGGTATAATTACTCCCGCCTTCTACAAAATATAGTTCCAAATATCCATTTGAACTCTCCCGATTATTAAATTGCTGTAATGTGAAATCACATTCATTAATTTTATTAATTATCTGATAGTACTTTATGTATTCATTTTTTTCATTTCCTTGTTCAATTTCTTTTCCTTTTGTAAATGAGTAAACTACCATACCATTAATATTTATTGTTAACATATATGAATCTATTTTTAATTCATCATATTTGCTTGTGTCATAAACAAGGAAATCATCTACAACTAATTTATATTCATTTCCAGCTTGATAAATATTACCTGTTAATTTGTAATTTTTTCCTTCTCCTTTAAACTGGTATATTTTGAACTTATCAAAATTGTTACAAAAATACATTAGTAATGCCAGAAAGAATAATATAAATATTCCAATTGCTGTAAAGAAAGCATACCTTGATTTTTTGTTTTCATACATTCTTATAAATCTAGGACTTACCTGCGCGTTTCTTTCACCATTAATTATTTCAGTAATAGTAACGTCGAAGGCATCTGCTATCTTCTTTATAGTAAGAACATCTGGAACGTTTTGACCTTGCTCCCACTTTGACACGGTCTTATCGCTCGAACCTATTAATTTACCCAGATCATCTTGTGTCATTCCTCTTTCGCTTCTTAATTGTGCGATAAATTGCCCGCTTTTTGTAAAATCACTCATTGCATAACATCTCCTATAACGGTTATATTATACATCTTTTTATTAGATTATGGTTCAAATTAAACCGTTGGTTAAGCAAAAAGTTGAATTTTTGTACAAATTTGGTCTGTTTTGATAAGACTTTCTACTTTTTGGGTTTTTTTAACCTTCTTGTAGACATAACTTTCGACCGGTGCGGCCGTAGATTTTTTTAAATTTCTTTTATAATTTTATATTTGCTTTTGATATGCATTTTATATCCTTCTATCATCATATTTATGCTTGCGTTTAAATCTCTATCTATTTCATTGTTGCATTTATTGCATTTGTATATTCTTTCTTTTAAGTCTTTGTATTTGTGATTTATATTACCGCATATATAACATTTTTGACTTGATGGAAAATATCTATCTACTTTAAATAGGTATTTCCCTTTTTCGTTTGCTTTATATTCAAGAGTGTTTATTATTTCTGTTAGACTGGCATCTGTTAATGATTTTGATAATTTCTTTTCCATTATCATTTGTTTGTTGTCTAAATTTTCTGTTGTTATAATGTCATATTCATTGGTTATTTGTTTTGTTATTTTGTGAATATTATATTTTCTTGCGTTTCTTAACCTTGTATATAGGTTATCTAGTTTTCTTAAACATTTATAGTAGTTATTGCTTCCTTTTTGTTTTTTTGATAGTTCTTTTTGTTTTTGTTGTATTCTTTTTTCATATTTTTCTATATATTTATTATTTTCTATTGTTTGTGTGTCTGATAGTGTTATTAGTTTTTTTATTCCTAAATCAATTCCTAGAAGTGTTTGGGGCTCGATTTTTGTTGGGTTTGGTAATTCATATAATATGCTTATATAATATTTGTTATTTGGTTCTCTTGATATGCAGGCGTTTGTTATTTTTCCTTCAATTCTTTTTAAGTTTTTGTACCCTCTTATTTTTAGTTTTTTTATGTCATTTAAGTTTACTATTCTTTCTTTTAAGTCTAGTTCTATTTTGTTTAGTGAATTATTGTTTATTGTGTATGCATTTCTTTCATATTTATTTTTATATCTTAATGTTGTTCCGTATTTTTTTATGTTATCTTCTAGATGAAATATTGTTTTCATTATTACTGTTTGGTTTTGTTTGTTTAGGTTGTTATTTGGAGTGTTTTTTTTATAGTCATTTAAAAAGTTGTTTGTTTTTTCTGTTTTGGCTTTTTCTAGATAATAGTTATATATAAATCTACTTGCTTCAAAATTATTTATTATTTGTTTTTCTTGTTTTTTTGTTGGATATATTCTAAATTTTAGTGCTTTATACATTTATGCTCCTTTCAATTTGTAAGTTGATTATACTATTTGATGATAATTGAATGCAAGCGATTTTTTTCTTTTTAATAATTCTTAATAAAATAATTATAGTTTTTAATAAAAAAAAGTGTTTTTGACACTTTTATTTGTAATTTTTCTTTTTATAAAATAATCCTAATACATTTGATACTCTATATAGAATAATATCACTTTTTGATATTGCATAGCTTTTACATAGTGCTTTTCCGCCTATTGTTAGGGCTGCGACTATTCCTGTTATTATTAGGGTTATTGGTATAAATGTTTCTATTTTATTTGTTAGATTTGCTGCTATCATTGCGCCTGCGCTTCCTGATAGGATTCCGCATACATCACCGATTACGTCGTTGCATAGTGATGATACTTTGTCGGCGTTTTTCTTTAATTTTGTTGCGATAAGTCCTATTTTCATTTTTCTTGTACTCATTGAGTGGAATGGTTTTTCATCGGCTGCGGTTACTGCTACGCCTATTATGTCAAATATAACGCCTAATATTATAAAGAATACTAGTATAAATATACTGAATATTATTGTTGCGTTTTTTAATAGTGTATCTGATAGGGCTGAGAATATAATCGATAGTGTGAATGCTATAATTATTACTGTTATTACCCATTTATAATTTACTTTATTTTTTTTCTTTGGTTTTTTTATTTCTTCTTTTATTTTATTTATTTCATCTTTTTTCATTTTTTCACCTTTTAGTTATAAAAAAAATGGCGTTTAAATAGTAAACTTTGCGCCTTAGGTCAAGTTGGGTTTCCCTAAATTCTACAATTCGTTACCAAATGTGCGGTTCCCCTTTAAAGAATTTAGCATAGTGTTTCCAGCTATACGACTTGATTGCCACTTAGTACACACTGCAATCCTATTTAAAAGCACTCTAGGAGATTTCCTCGTACATTTTATTTTATTATTATCCTTTTTTGCAAATATGGTTTCAATTTTTTATCCCCCATATTCACGCAAGACAGGCTACGCTACTCGTAGTATATCCACATAGTAGGTTAACATCTAAAGCGTAGAAAGTACATCAACTGTTGTGTATAGTCTTTCCACACGTTTTAGGTCTCAATAATAATTGGGTCGGTTCTATATGCCATTATAGGCGCCCAATTATCTACCTTCCAGCATCCACCCCAAACTGGGCGTAAGAAGCAGACACAAGAAGTTTCACAGGTATGCCCTTGCACGGATTTTTAGGCCCGTTTTCATAATAAATAAAATGACTAGAATAATGTGCCATCTTTTATAATTTTACATTATTATTTGATTTTTGTCAAATTATGGTTATCGTGATAATATTTTTATTTCTTCTTTTGCTTGTTTATTTTGGCTTCCATAGTTGGCTAAGCCTTTTATTCCATTATTTATTAGTAGATATTTTAACATTTTTAATTTTTTTACTTTTGGGATTGATTCCATATTATTTATGTGAATTGAGTTTTCGTCAATTTTTGTTGTTCTTCCTGTTTTTTTATGGTATTCTTCTTCTACTACTTGGTTAATTTTATCTAGGCTTGTTTTTACTTTTCCTTTTGAGTATAGTAGATTTTCAAGATATGCTGAGTTTATTTTTTCAAATACTTCTTTTACGTTTGTTCCGTTTGTTTGATAAGATACTTTAAATGGTGCGTAAAAGTTATTTAATTTATATGTTATTGTATATTCTACTTCGATTGTTTCTTTTAAATAATAGTCTAATACGAATTTTGGTAATTTTTTTGTTTCTACAAAGAATGTTGTTAGGCATGAGCATTCTGGGCATTCTATTTTGAATTTAAAATATCCGTCAAATTTATAATCTGAATAGAATTTACCGTTTTCGAATCCTAATTCGTTTTTTGATATGAATGTTACGTTTTTTGCTAGTCTATAGTCCATTTCAAATGGTTTTGCGCAGTGTTCACATGCACATGCGTCATAGTGTTTTTTTCCTTCTCCTTTATAGTCTAGCGATTTCATATAATCTATTTTATTATCTTTGCTTGGTGCTCCGTAATAAAATCTTGGTCCCCATGGTCCCCATGGTCCTCCTGGGCCTGGTCCGTATCCCGGACCAAATCCTGGTCCGTGTGGGCCGTGGTGATGACAACCGCAATCATGTGGGCCGTGTGGTCCTCCTGGGCCTGGTCCAAATCCTGGTCCTCCGTACATAATATCTACCTCTTTTCTCTAATAAAATGATACTTCATTTATAATAATATGTCAAATTGAAACAATGGGTTTTTTTTTTACTTTTCTCGTGATATAATTATAGTGGTGATAAAATGGAAAAGAAAAATAAACCTAAAATAATTATTATTTTGTCAATAATTGTTACTTTTGCTTTTTTAATATTTATAGTAATTAATATGCAAAAGGATAGTATAAATTTACTTATTACTTCACTTTTGGTTGGAATTATGTCAATTTTATTGATTTTTCCTTTTAAGAAGTCTGGTGTTTCAAATCTTATAGCGCTTCTGCTTATTGGGCTTACTGCTTTTAATGCTTATACTTTTGCAAAGCCTAGTGATGTTGTTAGTGATAATGTTATTAAAAACTTTCAGAATGGTTCTTTGAGTGATGCTCTTGAGTATTTTGCTAGCAATAATATTAAGGTTGTTACTAAGTATGATTATAGTGATTATTTTCCTAAGTATTATATTATTAATCAGAGTGTTATTGATAGTAATTTGAGTGATGTTAGGGAGCTTGAGCTTTTGGTCTCTAATGGTCCTTCATATGATGTTCAGGTTGTTTTACCTTCATTTGTTGGGGAGAGTGTTGATGCTTTAGCTGATTTTATTAACACAAATTATTTATCTAATGTTGATATTAAGTTTGTTGATGATACTGCTCAACCGAATACTATAATTAGTCAGTCTGTTTCTGGTAAGGTTAAGAGAAGCGATAAGATTGAGTTTAGTGTTTCTAAGGCGCCTTTTAAGGATGTTGATATGATTAATTTATGTGGCAAGTCTTTATATGATGCTAAGTTATGGTTAGGTATGAATGGTATTGGTTATAATATTGAGTATGATTATAATGATTTAGATCGTGGTTTTGTTTTTAAACAAAGTATAGATGATGGTACAAAATTGACTGAAAATGATGTTATTACTATTAGTGTTTCTAAGGGTAAGAGTATTGTTGTTCCTGATTTGACCAAGTTATCAAGGGATGAGGTAATGAAATGGATTACTGATAATAATTTGAATGTTGAGTATAAAGAGGAATACAACAAGGATTATGAGGCTGGTAAGGTTATTAGTGTTAATTATAAAGAAAATGATATTATCGAACAGGGTTCAACTGTTATTATAACTACTAGCAAGGGTTCTTTAAAGATGATTAAATATACTTCTTTATCTGATTTTAAATTATGGGCTAGTGATAATGGTGTTAAATATGAGATTAATTATTCTTTTAGTGATAGTGTTACTAGGGGTAATTTGATTAAGTGTTCACATACGGAAAATGATATTATTACTGATGGTGATACTGTTATTTTGACTATTTCAAATGGTAAGGCTGTTATTGTTCCTAATTTCAAGGGTATGAGTAAGGCTGATATTCAAAACAAGTGTAATAGTCTTGGTCTTAATTGTTCATTTAGTTATTATGGTTATACTGTTTCTACTAATAAGGATATTGGTGTTACGCAGACAATTGCTGCTTCTAGACAGGTTGTTAGTGGAACTTATATTAAGATTGCTTTAAGTAGTGGTATTGCTAAGACGTTTGTTGTTGAGATTAATGAGACTGATTTGGTTATTAATAATGCTGATAAAACAATTGCTAGTTTAAAGAGTTTGTTTAGTCAAAAGTATCCTGGTGTTAATTTTAATTTTATTACTAGGTCAAGTAATACTTATAATAATTCTGGTTTTATTCACGAGAATTCTAGTGTTAAGAATGGTACTAGGGTTATACAGGGTAAGACTTATACTGTTACTATTACTAGTTAAGAAAAAAAACTCATTTCTTTTTAGAGATGAGTTTTTAATTGAATAATTTTTTTATGTTTTTTTGTGGTAATTGAATTGGGACTTTATAGGTATTTTTTATTTCATATCTATTTGTTCTTTGTTTAAATTTTTCGCCATCTAATGTCCAAGCTTTAGGGTTTTCGATTGTTAATTTTATGTTATTTGTTTTATAGAAGAATAGTCCGGGAACGTTTTCGATTTTTTCTTTTCTAAGCATTAAAAGGATTCTTAATATGTCTCTTTTTTTTAGTAAATTACAGAATAGTACTTCAAATGTTTCGTCGTTCAGTTTTACGTTATCATATATATTATCCATTCCACCTACTCTTGTTGCGTTTGTTATTAATACTAGGGAAAATAGACCTTCATATTTTTCTCCGTTTACTTCATATGTTATGTGGTGTAGTTTTTGTTTCTTAACTACTTCTTTTATGGCTTTAAAAATATATGCTAGATAACCTAGGTACTGTTTTAATTCTCTTTTTGTTTCATATGATACGGCTGTATAGTTTCCATATCCTGCTACGTATACAAATGGTACGTTATTGATTGTGCATATATCGATTGTTTCTCTTTTTCCGGCTAGTGCTAGGCGAATGTTGTTTTGAAGGTTTCTTGTATAGCCATACATTGCACCAATATCGTTTGCAGTTCCTGATGGTATATGTGCGATTGGTATCATTGTTTTTCTTTTTACGTTTCCTGTTATTACTTCGTTAAATGTTCCGTCTCCTCCAAATGACATTACTAGATCGATGTCTTCATTTATGTTTTGCATTATTTCTTCGGCGTGACCTTTATATTCGGTTATTATTATTTCGACGGTATAGTCATATTCTTTAAATATTTTTGTTATTGTGTCTTTTAGATTTTGGTTTACTTTTTTTACTAAACCGCTTTTGGGATTATATATTGCAACTGCTTTTCTCATACGTATCCTTCTTTCAAGTCTATTATATCAAATATGGTAAAAAATTAAATAGTTTTTTTAAATTTTTTATAATTTTTAATAAAGAATACTCACTTTTAACAATTATATTTTTCTGATTTATTACATATGTAATTTGGTTAATTTTTGTTATTATGATTATTTAATTATGAAAAAAGGTTCTTTTGGAACCTTTTATTTTTCATTATATTTTTCTAACTCTTTATAGGCGATTTTTCCTAGGCGAGTTTTTGGTAATTCGTCTAATACTTCTATTTCTCTTGGTTGTTCATATTTTGCTAGGTGTTTTTTTAGATATTTTTGTAAACTTACTTTGGCAAGCATTGCATTTTTTCCTTCTTTTAGGGTTATGAATGCTTTTACGATTTCACCTTTATTTTGATCTGGTACACCGATTACAGCACATGAGCTTATAGCTTCGTGTTTCATAATTATTTCTTCTATATTTGCTGGATATACATTATATCCGCTTGTTATTATCATTCTTTTTAGTCTTGCTTTATAGTGAACTAATCCTTTATTGTCAATATAACCTATATCGCCTGTGTGAAGCAATATTTTTCCATTTATTTCTTCTAGGGTATTATTTGTTTCTTCTGGTTCATCTAGATATCCGATCATTACATTTGGTCCTGCTATACATATTTCCCCGTCTTCATTTCTTTTCTTTTCTTCTTTTGTGTTTACGTCTATTATTTTAAATTCTGTATCGGGAAATGGATAACCGATTACATCAGCTTCATCATATATTCCTTCTGGTGATAGTGCGACTACTCCGCTTGATTCTGTTAGGCCATATCCTATTTTTATATCTGTTTCACAGCCATATTTTTGTAAGAATCCGTTTACTTTTTGTTTTAGTGGTAAACTCATTGAGTCACCGCCACATACTACTAGTTTTAAACATTTTAGTTCATTTTTATTGAATTCCATTTTTGTTATATAGTCGTATAGTGTTGGTACGCCACATAAGATATTAAAGTGATATTTTCTTAAGTATGTTTTAAATTTTCTTGAGTCAAATTGTGGTATTAGTATTGCTTTCATTCCGTTAAATAATGGTGTATGGGTACATATTCCTATTCCGAATGCGTGGAAGTTTGGTAAAAATGTTAGGAATGAGTTTTCTGGTACTAGGGCTTCTGGTGCGACATATCTACTTTGCAAAGCTTGGGTGTTGAAGGAGTAATTACTTATTACTACGCCCTTTGGTTTTCCGGTTGTTCCGCCACTATAAAGGATTACGGCAGGATCAGTACTATCCATACTTTCATATGGATCATCACTATATTGTAGTGATGCTTTTATAAAGTGATCCCATAGGATAAATTTTTTGTCTTCGGTTATGCCTAGTTTTCTTCCTTTTACTATCCAATACAACAGTGCTGTCATTCTTTCCATTGATTTTGTTGCTGATGTTATTATTACTTTTTCTACATTTGTATTTTCAATTATATTTTTTACTTTGGGGTATGTTATATCTATACATAACATTACTTTGGTGTTACTTTTGTTTAGATAATATTCTATTTCTTTTTCACTTGATAATGGGTGAATCATATTGGCGACTGCACCTATTTCGTTTATTGCATAGAACATTGTTACTTCTTCTGGGGTATTTGGCATACATATTGTTACTTTATCGCCTTTTTCTACTCCTAATGCTTTTAAGGCTTTGGCGCATTTATTTATTTTTTTTATTAGTTGTTTATACGTTATCTGGTTATTTTCATATTCGATTGCTGTATTCATTGGATATTTAAGGGCTGATTCAAATATAGCGTCATATAGACTTCCTTCAAAGTATTTTACTTTTTTTGGTAGTTTGTAGCCTTTTTTCCATTTATTTCTTATTTTATTGTTTACGTTACGGCATACATTTCTTATTTTTAGTACTAGTTTTTCAATCATTTTCTTTCATTCCTTTCTTTTTTAAAAGATATAGTGTGACTCCTAGGATTATTATTCCAAATGGTAGTCCTAATTTAATTATATCATTTTTATGAGAACTTTTTACTATATTTTTATATATTTGTTCTTTATTTATTTGTTTTTTTAATATTGATGCTATATTCATTTTATTTCATCTTCTTTCATATATTTTTTTAGTTTTTTTAGTGTCCTGTAGATATAATTTTTAATTGTTGATTGGTTCATTTTTAATTCTTTACTTATTTCTGGTATTGTTAGTCCATATGTAAAGTAAAGGTAAAATATTTTTGCTAGTTTTGGTTTGTTTTTCAGGTAATTCCATACTTTATTTACGTCATATTTTGTTAGTATTTCTTTTTCAATATTTATTTTTTCATCTTCATATTCTTCGACTATTTCTTTACTGAATAGTGATATAATTTTTTCTTTATAGTTATGTCTATAATAGTCGTTTATTTTGTTTTTAGCGATTGCTTTTATATATGATTTATTTAGTAAATCATAGTTATCTTTATTGATTATTTTAAATATGTCTAAATAGATTGTTTGAATAATATCGTTTATATCATTTATATTAGAGCAGTTACAGATTACATACTTTGTTATTTCGTCAAATGTTTCTTCATATAGTTTGTTAAACAGTTCTTCTTTCATATTGTTACTCCATAATATTAATCGTTTATTTTTTTTAATAGTTTCATTTATATATATATTTTAGCAAATTTTATTTTTATTTTAAAGTTATATACTAAAAAAAGTGTTTTTAGGCACTTCTATTTAAGTATATATATTTACTTAACCATTTTTCAAACTCGTTTTCATTTTGATATTTATTATAGTCTTCATTTTTTTCGGCGTCTAGGTATGAGATTACTTTATTTTGCTTTACGATTACTACTGATGGTGCATATTTTACTTTGTCATAGATAAATGTTCGTTTCATTTCTTCAAATGGTAAACTTAGTATTGTAATATTATATTTATCCATTACTTTTTTAAATATTGTGTCGCATGGTATTTTTAGATTACAGTAGTTATTATAGGTAAAAACTAGGTATGTTTCTTGGTTTAATTTTTTTATGTCCCGGGCTGTTACTTCAATATATTCACTTTCATTATAATATTTATCTTCTAAATACATTTTTTCGATGTTTTGTTTTTTACATCCTGTTATTAGTATTATTGTAAGTATTATTAATATTAATTTTTTCATTTTATTTTTGTTAAATTATTGAAGTCGATGTCATGATATAGTACTTTATAAAAGTCATATTTTTCACCGTTTTTAGTTTCTACTTTATTTTTTCCTTCGTAATACCAATATCCGCCTATATTATAGATTTTGTTTTCATCCCATCCTAATTTTACGAGCATTGTTTTTGTCATGCCGGCGTAGCCTCCGCCTCCGCATATTAAGAATATGTTTTTGTCTTTTGGGAACAAATATTCAAGTATTTGCATTGATTCTTTATAGTTTGCTTTATATTCGCCATTTTCTTCTGTGAATAGTGTTGTTCCTTCATAGGTACTTCCTACTTCTTCTGGCAATCCTTTTACGTTTACTAAGTATGGGTATGGTACGACTTCAAATCCTTTTATGAAGCCTGATAGGTATGAATCTCCTCCGATTGCTTCGTAATTTCCGGGATCTTTTAGCATTCGCATATCTCTATATATGGTATCAGTTCTATTTAGGTAATTATCAATTGTTTTTTCATTGATATTTTTATCGATGCCAAATGTTCCTCTTAGTCCGTCTGTTATTTCGGGTTTAGGTAGATTTGTTTTTGTTTCTTTTTTTGTTATTAAAAATGTTGTTAAGCTTGTTAAAATGATTATTGTTAGATATATTAGTAATTGTTTTTTCATTTTTGCTCTCCTTTCATTTTTATTTTATATTTTTTTATTTAATAAGGCTATAATGTATTGGTTGAATCAACTCGAGTTTTGGTTGAGTTATTAATTTGCGCAAGTATCATTTAGTTTTAGGGGTATTTTATATGTTGTTATTTTTTCGTTTTTATCGGTTGCATTTATTTCAAGATACAGGCTATTATTTGTATATTCTTTACATGTTTTTGAATAAGATGGTACTTCTATATCTATTTCTTTTAAATAGTCTTCTAATTTTATGTTATTTCCTGTTTTACAGATACTTATTTCTTTTAGGGTATTTTTGTTTTTTTCATATAGTGTACATTTTATTTCTTTATATTCGGTTATATCAGTTGTTTCACAGTATTCAATATTTGTTATATGGATTGCGGTTTTATTTTTGTTATATGCTATTGTTCCTGATATATTAAAGTCATTACAGTTTGATGATATTGTTTTAAACTTAAATGATGATGAGTTTAATATTATTATTACTATTATTAAAATTATTATTAGGGATGTTAATATTATTAATAATAATGGCTTTTTATTTTTTTTAGGTACGTCTAACATTTCTTCTAGGCTTATATTGAAATCGTTTGATATTTGTTTTATTAAGGCCATATCGGGCATATTTTTTCCATTTTCCCATTTACTTACTGCTTGATATGTTACATTATATTTATTTGCTAGGTCATTTTGGGTTAGGTTATTTTTTTTCCTTATTTCTTTTATAAGTTTTCCAAATTTTTCTTGATCCATACTTACTCCTTTACTTGATAAATTGTTGCATAGTTTGAAAAGTCTAGTTTTTTTAATAGTTCCATACATTCTTCATAGTTTAGATTTTCAATAAATTCGATTGTGTCAACTTTACAATAATTAAAGTCTATATAATTATTTACAAAATTAGAAAATACAAAGTGATAATTATTAATTTGTGTTATATAGTCTATTAGGGTCATTCTTTTTTCTAATTCAAAGTATTTTTTATCTAATTCTCTTTTTTCTAGGGTTTCTAATACCATTTTTTTAAATTCTTCGTGATTTTTTGTTGATAATTCTATAATCATAACAGCCATATTCTTAAATATTCTATCTATGCCGCTTCTTATACTTGTTAGTGAATATTTTTTGTTTGTTATTTCTTTAAAGTTTTTAGAGTTATCATTAAAATTATATTTTAAAAAATATGCTAGATAATAGGTTAATTTATTTTTTTCCTCTTTTGTAAAATTATTTGTTGGTACTTTAAATGCTAGTGTTACTTCTTCATTATAGTTTGGTTCAATTATTTTCTTTTCCTTACATACTACTTCAATTTTTTCTTTTTGGTCTAGTATTTTATAATTTTTGTTTTTTATTTTTAATTTTTTATAAATTTGTTCAATTTTTTTTACTATTTCTTTATGATTAAAGTTTCCTGACAACATTAATGTTTGATTTTTTGGTGTATAGAATATTTTATGGATTAGATTTAATTCTTTATTGGTTATTTTTTTTACATTTTCTATACTTCCTAGTACATTTATATAATTGTTTATATAGACTGCTTTATCTATTTCTTTTATATAATTATAGTTATGGGTATCTTGTTTTCTTTTGATTTCTTCATAGATTGGTTTTTTTATTTCGTTTAGTTTATTTGTAAATAATGGTTTATTTACCATAGTTATCAATTCTTCAAGGTGTTTTTCAAAGTCACATACGACATCTATATAAAACATTGTTCTAAAGTCGGTTGTATATGCATTACTGGCAACATAATTTTGATTAAAATAGGCGATCGCGTTATCGTATATGCTGTTTTCAACGATATTGTGTTCAAGTAGATGTGCTAGTCCAAAGGGTATTTGATATGTTTTATTATTGGTTCTAATTTTTCTTATTGCTGCTCCATAATTTACCATTAATTTAGCTTGCGTCATATTTTTTGTTTCATCTGGTACCATTAAAATTGTTAAGCCGTTTTTTAATGTTCTTTTATATGTTTTTATCATTTGTACTCCTAAAGAAGACTATACTTTTTAGTTCTATTTTTTTTATTTCTTGAATTAAAATATCTATATTTACATTTTGGTATATTTCAAGGATTTTTTTGGGTGATATTTCTTTCATATCTTCATAAATGGTATTTATTAGTTTATATCTTTCATAGTCTTCTTCTTTTAATAGATTTATTTCTTGATTTTTTATTAGTTTTTCTATATAACTTTTTAATTTTTCTTTGTTTTTTAATTCTTCAAATATTTCTTTTATTGTTTCAATAAAGATTTGTTTATTTTTTTCATCTAATCCGGCTTTTATAATAAATATTCCGGGTGCAACATAGGTTGTTAGTTCAGTTTCATAAACAATGTTTTTTTCTACTCTTGTTTTTTCAAATATAAGATTGGTTGGTGTTTTATCAAGGATACCTAAAATGATTCTTAAATAATCGACATCTTCTTTTTTAAAGTTTTTTACTTGATAGCCTAAGAATAGATAATTTTGTTCTAGTGTTGTTTCTCTTGTTACATTAACTTTTTTTAATTCACTTATTTTTCTATAGTGACCCATTTCTAATTCGATGGTTTCTTCTTTGTATGGATAATATTTTTCAAATAATTCATTTACTTTTTCTTCGGTTATGTCTCCGTATACATACTTTATTGATTTATTTTTTTTGATATTTTTTTCATAGAATTGATAAAGTTTTTTTGGTGTTATTTGTTCTAAATATTTGGCCGATTTTTCATAACTACATCCTAATTCTTCTTTTTTATCAATTATTTTATAGAATTCTTCATACATTTGATTGATTTTATTTTCCATACTTTGTCTATTTCCTTCAACAAAGTAATCTTTTTCATAGTTAAACTTTTCAAGGTTAAATTTTTTATTTTCAACAAATGGTTCTTTTATTAAGGATATTGCTAGTTTAAATGCTTCTTCGATGTTATAGTCTTTGATAACTTTTTCTTTTGGTATTACAAATGAATAAACTATAAAGAATTTTTTTGATAGTGCTGTTAAATAGAGGTTGTTTCCTATTAATAATTTTTCTTTTTTTAATTCTTCTAATTCATTTGCTTTATTATACTTTTTTGTTGTTGTCATTAATATATAATCTAATAATCTTATGTAGTGTGAATTTTTATAATTTTTTTTAATTGGAAAATAGTATACAAATTCGATTGTTTCACTTTTAGGATTTTTAATTAGTTTTGGTTTTGTTTCAAATCTTACTTTCATACTTCTTCACTTTCTACTAAAATAAGTGCTTATTCGCACTTATGTTCTTGGTTATTACAGACTTTTTTAGTTTCTCGCATTATGTCTGTTATTTTATTTTCTATTTCTGGTAAAGCTTTGGGATCAATATCTGATAAATATACTTTTTCTTTTACTGTATCAATTATAATATTTCCCCATATTAATCCTTTTTTGATTGTTATATCGTTATACATATCTGGTGTTATACTTATAAGGAAATAACCGAATACTAATCTTTTTGTTGCTAGCATTATTCGTTTATTTGTAATTGCAATTATATATGTATTGACAAAGTCTAATGGATGTTGATTTTTTTGACCTAAAAATAGATATAATATTTCTTCATTATCACTTAAGTGCATATCAATTATTTTGCTGTGGCTTTTTAATCTCCAAGCTACAGTTTTTGGATATTTTTTTTTAAAATTTTTCGCTAATTCATAAGTTATGCTCATAATTCACCCTTCTTTTATATAAATATTATAAAATATTTTGATTGATTTTGCAATATGTTACTTATGAAAAAAGAATACTATTGTATTCTATATTATTTATCAAAAAAGTTTCTTTTATTTATTTTACTTGTCATAAATCTAAATGCTGCTTTTCTACTTGTTAGCCAAGTAAATCTAACATTATTTTTCTTATTTTTTATCATTTTATTTACTAAAAATTCTGCAATTATATCTGGTTTATCACCTAATATATTATATACTTTTTTAATTTTTTCTGGTAATTCAAAACTATTATTTCCCATAGAATGATTGACAAAATCAGTTATCATTATACCTGGCGCTAGGAGACCTATTTGAACATTTATTTTTTTATCTTCGACTTCGTGAGCTAGACTTTCTAAAAAGTAAGTTAAGGCTCTTTTGCTTGTTCCATAAACTGATAGTCCGGTCATCATTGCATCATTACTTCCATAGCCTTCAATACCATATATTTGACCAAAGCCTTGTTTTATCATTTGGTTTACCGCTACTTTGGAACCAATCATTGCGCCTTTTAAATCAATATCTATTAATTTATCAATATCTTTCGTTTCTACTTGCCATATTGGAACCATTTTTTGATTAACCCCTGCATTATTAATCCAAATATCTATATTTTCAAAATATTTAACTGCTTCATTTTTAAGGTTTTCTAAATCTTCTTCTTTTGTTACATCACATTTTACGCTTAATACTTTAGCATTTGTTTCAATTGATTTTAATTTTTCTTCAGCTTTATATAGTTCTTCCATTAGAATGTCACTTATAACAACATTATAATTGTTTTTTCTAAACTCTTTAGCCATTTCAAAGCCTAATCCTCTTGCTGATCCTGTTATTACAACTGTTTTCATTTTTCCTCCTATATTTCAAAGTCTACTTTAATATATTTGCCATTTTCCAAATATTTGATTAAGCGATAATGGCCTTGATTTAATGTTCCATATTCACATTTCCAATCAATATTTAAATCAAGCATATTCTTTTTATCAATACCATATCCTAATTTATTTGAACATTTTTGATTTTCTTTTAATTCTTTCCATTCATTATTTTGATATTGTTCTATTTTAAATCCTGGTTTTATCATTATATCTTCTTCGGTATTATTTTCTATTATAATAGTCATATTTTCGTTTGTTATATTCTGAGCCGACATTTTAATATTATCATTTTTATTTTCTTCTTTTACTTCTTTAGTACATCCTAATAATAAAAGTATTGTTATAACTATTAATATTTTTTTCATTTCTACCTCTCATTTTCATATAAATCATATCTATTGTAATTATACCATTTTTCTATATTTTCATCTGAATCTATTTTTAATTCTTTAAATATTTCTCTCGCAAACTCTAAATTTGCTCTTCCGTTTGCTGTTATAAAGTTTTGATCGTTTACACATTCTTTTTTAACATAATATTTTTCATCTTTATAATTTGGGCATACATCTTTTATGTATTCTAAACCATTTCCTGTATGATATATATTATTTAAATAGTTATTGTAGATTAAAAAGGTTGATGCATCACATATGGCACTTACCCTTTTATTATTTTTAATAAATAGATCTATTAATTCTTTTAATTTTTCATTTTGAAATTTATTTTGTCTCCAAAAAGATCCACCACATAATATAAGCATTGTATAATCTGATATATCATTAATTACATCATCTATACCATAGTCTGGTAATACTTTTAGACAGCTTCTTGATATTACCATATCATTTGTTTTTGATACTGTTTTTACTTCATATTTTTCTCTTATATTTCTTCCTATAAAGCAGATTTCATTGTCCGCATAATTTGTTTCAATATATATTAATACTTTCATATGTCTCCTTTAAAATTCGATTTTTTCTATTCTTGGTTTAATACTACTTAAGATTGTATAGAATAATACAACTAATGTACTTGATATTATTATTCCGCCTAATATATCTGTAAACCAGTGAACTCCTGATATTATTCTTCCAACAATTATTAATACCATTACTATTATTGATATGATATTTTCGGTATCTGCTAAATTGTTTCTAAATAATTTCTTATTTATCATTATTGAACTTATACATATACATATACTCATTAATGTATGAGATGATGGATATGAAGGTTCAAGAATGTTATCTATTAATACTGGTCGATAGTTGATTACAACTTTTTCAAAGAAAATATATACACCAAGAACTAATATATAAAATAGACCTAATAAATATATTTCTTTATCTACTTTTAATAGGCTTTTTCTTGTAATTAATTGTTTTATTCCAATTATTACATATATAAATGCGATTAATAATGGAATTAAACCTATTATTTCAGTTATTTTATATATTGCCATATTTGATCCTATTAGGTTATGGAATAATTTATTTATATCAGCGAAGCCTACTAGACTTTCATTTGGGCCGATTGCCTTTACATCAATATTTTTAACTAATAGTGTAAACACTACCGATAATATTAATAAAGTTATGCTTGTTATTATATTTCTTTTTTTCATGTATTACTCCTTAATGATTTTAATGTTTTATTTATTAATGGTTTAAAGATCAGATAAAATATGTAGTCTATTATACCGCATACTGTATTGGTTATTAAATCGGTTATATCAGATGATCTTATGACATTTACTACTGGCATTAGTTTAATGTATAAAACAAATGATATGTAAATATACATTATTGTATTTAGTAATAAAATATCTTTTATTTGCCGTTTTTTAAATAATTTTATAATTTAATATTAGAATTATTATATCTATTATTATTTTTCTTCACCATTATATTTTAATTATACTACTTTTTTTATTTAAGGTATAGTGTTTTTAGTTAGTTATTAATAAAACGATTGGTTAAGTATTTAAAAAATACACAATAATTTGTGTATTGCTGATTATGTGATTTTAGTATTACATTTTTTAATAGTTATAGAGTGAATACTATTAATAATATTTCTGGTATAATTCTCTTATATTAATTTCATTATTTCTAATATCGGAACTATTCTTATTATATGATGTTAAAAATCAAACTCTTTTTTATACTCTTTTATCATTTCAATAGGTGTCCAGCTATTATTGCTTCATATTCTTGTATTATTATATATATTGGTTAAATAATTTAATATTCTTGCATATTATTTTCTGTTATTTCTAACCCATAATTTTCTAACATATTAAATGTAGTGCTGATAAACATATTACTTAATCTATACATTTTTGAAATAATTAAAATAATTTCTTCTATTTTTTCATTTTGTATACTTTATTTGCAAGATATTTTTTAAACTTTCTTTTTGAATCATTATCTTCATAATAATTATTGTCTAGATATTTAAGTAAATCATCAATTTTTTCGTTTTATACTTTCTTGTCTACTAATAATATTTTCTAAATGATTTATTATCCATAAATAATCTTTTTAAGTTTTTATTACTTGTTTATGTAAAACTACTTTATTTTTAAGACACTTACACTTTCAATATGTGTCACGCGTTATATCTAGACGCGCGTTATTTAAACTTCTCTTTTTGTTTGTTAAATTTGTATAACCTGATATCTCATCATCATTCTTTAATACAAACGTAATATGTAAAGGATATTGCTTTTCGTTATCATCACTTTTACCAATTATAATTTTAGATATCATATACTCAAATACTTGTCTATCAAAACATTCTAATCTATTTAAAGTATTTAATTTATTCTTAATATCATTAATTCTATTATTATAATTTTCTTTAGAATCTCTTTGTTCTATTAACTTATTCAATTCATTTTCTAATTTACACTTATCTTTAGTAAGTTCATTCATTTTACTTTCAAGAATAGTATTTTCAATCTTACTTTCTAACCCCAAATCTAACAAACTAGATATCTTCTTTTCAATCAGTTTTATTTCTTTATTCTTATTATCAATCAAACTATTATCAAATTCTTCTAATACTATCTTCTCTATAGTACTAGTTAAATTATCAATAATCTCTTTATGATTATCAAGTAGCATATTATATACTTCTACAAAACACTTTTCTAAAGTTTTCTCATCAATAGACTCACTCTTCGGACAATATTTTCTACCAGTATTAGTTCTTTTTATACAAGACCACACATGCTTTTCATTTTTAGAAGAAGAATGCCAAGTACGTCTTATAAAATGATTACCACAATAAGCACATTCAATCATACAACTAAAAGAATGTTGTCTAGATTTAGTTCTGCGATTATCTTCTACACCAATAATTCTATTTCTACTTTTTCTAATAGATTCAGCTTTATCCCAAATTTCTCTTGAAACAATTGGTTCATGATGATTTTCTAAATAAAATTTATCAGATTCTCCTTTATTAGATAATCTCTTATGAGAGATAGAGTCAACAGTAAATGATTTACCTTGAAATAGATCGACTTTGTATTTCTCATTTTTTAAAATACAAGCAACACTACCATCTCGCCATTTAACTTCGCCTTTAGCATTTTTAAAACCTTTTCTAGTTAATTCTTTAGCAAGTGCATAAGTACCAGTACCCTCGATATATCTTTTAAAAATATATCTTACTATCTCTGTTTCTTCTGGAACAATAGATATCTCTTTAGTATCTTTGTCATAACTATAACCAAGACATCTATTAAACCCAACCATTTACCGCGACTCATTTTCATCTTTAACCCAAGTTTAATATTACCACCAATAGATTCACTTTCTTGTTGCGCTAAAGAACTTAATATTACAAGTAATAATTCACCATTCATAGTTAAAGTATTAATATTTTCTTTTTCAAAGAAAACAGCAACATCTTTATCTTTTAACTGTCTAACATAACTTAAAGTATCTAATGTATTTCTAGCAAATCTTGAAATAGACTTTGTAATAATCATATCAATTTTACCTTCCATAGCATCATTAATCATTCTAATAAAATCAGTTCTTTTATAAACTTGTGTACCAGATATTGCTTCATCAGCATGGATATCTACTGGTTCCCATTCTGGATTATTTGAAACTAATTCTTGATAATATTTCTTTTGTGATTCATAACTATTCTTTTGCTCGTCCGAATCTGTACTTACTCTAGCATAAGGTGCAACTCTTATTTTATTTTTAATGATAGCACCACTACGAATAATTTTATCCTTACTAGCTTTAATTATTTGAACTTCTTTCATCTTCACCTCTTATATAAGAATTTCAAATTACTAAACCACTATAAATATCATAACGCATAAATCACATTTTTTCTTATCAATCTATCAATTTAATAGATTTTTTTAATACTAGAATATAATTTATGGTACTTATTTTTAGTAATTAAATTATCATTATATAATTCATTAATTAAATATAATTGAAAGGAAATAGATACAATTTCTTTAATTTTTTTATTATCACTTATGTTACTTTCTAAATAATTTTTATTATTAATCTTATCTAAAACAAAATATATTTCATTCATAATATCACCCCCCTTTAAATAAATTTCTTTCAATAACTAGTAAAGATTTTATATCAAAAAATACAAAATTACGACCATAGTTATGGCCTAACTTCCAGCCGTTAACAATCGTTAAACTTTAAAATCACAGTAAAGCAGGATAAACCTGTTTACAGAGAACTAGCCACTGGCTAGTTTTTCCTTATTTTATAAGGCATTAGCAAAAACACTAGTGTTTACATTTACAAAAAGTGTTATACAATCGTTAATTTTGCCATCTTCACATATCCTTATAAACAAAGGGTTTAAAAAAAACGTTATACAAATGTATACACTTTTTTAATATGTTTTTTCTTGATTTTCGATCAAATTTTAATAGTTTTTTAGATAAATAATGGCCTAAACTTCGGCCATAAAAATTAAATTTAAGGGGGTATTAGAATATGAAAAAAAGAACTAACCTTTTTTATAAGATTAGTTCTTTTAAATACAATTATTTCATATTCTACTATATTGTATCACATCATTGTCGATAGTCAATATGTAATAAATGTCGTAAAAAATATGACAAAAATGTTGTATAAAATCTCATCTGTTCCTTATTTTTAGCACGTTTCTCTAGTTAGATACTTTGATAGATATTAACCTATTGACTAATATATTTAATTTTTTAACAATTAATTTTTAGACTGGATTTTTATAATATAGTATAATTTTTTTATTTTGTTTCAATAACTTTTTCAAGAAAAATTTTTTCTTCAAAAGCACCACGTTTTTCATTTTTTCTATCAGCAATCGCTATAATATCATTTAAATTTTTATTTTCTAAATTAGCTAATGCTCTAATTACTTCTAACATATCGGCTAATTCTTCTACTCGTTCATCACCTGTTGATTCAATTACTTCTTTATATTCTTCATATAATTTTTTTTCCAATTCATTTTTATATTCAATTTCATCTAATATTCTTACAACTGGTGTTTCTCCCTTTTCTTTTATTATGTTTGGAATTTTATCTCTTACTAATTTATTATATATTCTTTCCATCTTCGATTCTCCTTAATAATTTTTTTTATTTGGTATTACTCCTCTAACGCCACCGCGTGGATTTTCAACATCACCATTATATCTAGGAATTAAATGCATATGTATATGCATGACACTTTGTCCCGCTGATTCACCACAATTTAATCCAACGTTATATCCATCAGGATGATATTTTTTATCTATATATTTTTTACACTTATTTAATAATTCAATTATTGCAATTTGTTCTTCATTAGTTATATCAAAAAAAGTCGCAGCATGTCTTTTCGTAATAATTATTATATGGCCTTTACTAACTGGAAATTCATCAAAATATGCAATAGCTAATTTATTTTCAAATAAAGGGTTTCTATTTGGTATAAATTGTTCGCAAAAAACACATTCTTTCATAATGATTACCTCCTACAATAACCATTATAGCACAATTAATACCTTTTTTTAATCCTCTAACTGAAATTTAATATCATATTTTAATAAATCATTAATAATCGATTGTAAATCTTCTTCGCTACTATTAACCTCAGGCACAAAATATCTAACCATATTATCATCAAAAGTATCAATTACAGAATTTATAAATTCATCTTTCAATAAATCATTATTACTAAAAAAAGTATTTAAATCACCATTATGTGAAGTCCATCTTCCAGTTTGACTTTTTCTTTTTCCCCATAGATGAAATCCACCAATATATGAAATATATTGCTTAATATTATTATTAAAATCAATTATCTTTTTTAATTTAATATCATCCATTTTTATAGATTCAGCACTGAAAACTTGTGGATAATCAAGAACTAGTTTTAAATTTAAATTTCTCTTTTGTAATTCTTGTAAAAATTGAATTATTGACTTGCCATTTGAAATTATAAATTTTCCACCCCTATAAAATGTTCCACATCTATTCTCAATAAAAATTTTAACGGCTGGAAATTTTTTCAATATTATTCTTTCAAACTCTTCATATATATCAAAAAAATCCGAAAAATCATTACAATAATCATTAAAAGGCGGATGAATTTCTATTATTTCTGGAGATATATTATTATCTATTAATTCAATTATAAAATTTGCAAATTCCTTTGCCCATTCTTTATTTTTCCATAATTGGGGCACATTATCTCTTTCTGATGCTTTTAATTCACTATATTTATTAATTAATTGATTATCTAATTTTCTTTTCATATGAGAATATTCAGTATGTAACGAGTATTTTCGTTGCGGATTAATTGAGTCTTTATCAAAATTTCCTGCTATTTCATCTATATTACTAACAACACCTACTGGATATTTTTTAGAATGATATGTTATTGGTATTAAATTCATTTTGTCCTCCTTAATATTTTTGATTTTCCTACTGGAGTTTGAATATCCCAGAACACTAATTTTCCATTTGAATTCATAGATATTGATACAGTATATTCAGCTGATTTATCCCAATTTTCATCAATTGATTGAATATGATTAAGTAATTTTTCAATTAGACTATAATCCATTGGAACAAACCGCTTATCAAATATATCCTCACCGGGATTTAGGCCAAATTTTCTTAATTTATTTAATCTTATTAATTTGTCTTGATTAAATTGTTCTGGATTTACAAAATTTAGTTTAATATATTTCCACCATTCTTTTTGCCAACCATATTCAATAGGATAATCTAAATAAATACTTTCTTGGGGAGATATGTCACCTCTATTTAAATCAGATACATCAAATCCTTTTCCTACACTCTCAATTATAAGTGACTCCATTTTTTTATTTACATACATATTAATTCCATATATATTTTTTGTTCTATCAATTGGTTGTAACAACCACATTTGTGTTCCATCAACTTGTTTACTTTTTAATTCATCTAATTCAATTTTAGATTTATTACCTCCTCTAATCGGAGTGATACTTGGCTTAACATATTGATATCTTATAGTACAATATTCAGATTGTAAAACTTCTTTTAAAGTTATTAATTTTTCTTTTGTAATAGGTTCATTTTCATCAAATAATACGCTATCAAAAACAGGACATCCTACATTAGACAAAAATTGATATGTTGTTATTTTTTCATTATTTGGATTATTATATTCTTTACTAGGCAATATAATCATTATTTTACACCTTCTTTCTTTTTTGTATAAATTAATGAATTTTCTTTATAAAATTCTAAATTATTTTCTATTACTTCAATAAGAGGATAATCTCTCCAATTCCAAATTTCTATACCTTGTGATTTTGCAAGTAACATCCTTAAAAATTGTGATGGTATTCCTTCATGTGTAATAATATAATCTTTACCATCTATATCACTATAATATAAATAATTGTTATATTTTTGACATAATACACTTAATTGCTCTATATCTTCAATTGATTGTATATTAAAATTATATTTTTTAATTTCATCTAGCAGCGAAATATTATTAGGAAAAATATGTAAATGTGCATGAACTATACTTTTTCCACTCTCATTGCTAGGATGTAATGCCCCATGTTCAAACATAGAACTATTTGAGTTAAAATATTTTCTATTAATTTCTTGTTGCCATAAAATAATACTTTTTAATTCTACTAATTGTTCTTTTGACAATTCACCAAAACAATTAATATGGTTTTTAGGTACTATAAGCTGATAATTTTCAACAAATCCTCCAGTTGTTGGAAAAACTACAAAATTATCAGTTT